>Ga0187219_1000274_pt1 | contig 24113 bp, 36 predicted proteins | sample 13SPOviralmetaG_FD_130162 | JGI IMG/M metagenome (GOLD analysis project Ga0187219, IMG submission 130162) | Marine viral communities from the oligotrophic San Pedro Time Series (SPOT) site, San Pedro Channel, CA, USA - 13 SPOT_SRF_2010-07-21... | ecosystem: Environmental > Aquatic > Marine >... | reverse complement strand
TCCAATTGCCGATGATCAAGCACCTGAGAATCCAATCAGACGCTTTATTATTGGTCCACAAATCTTCAATATCATTAAGCAGGCCCTTATGGACCCAGATATGGAAGAATTGCCAACAGATTATACTGCTGGTGTAGACTTCCGTCTAAACAAAACATCAAAAGGTGGATACGCAGACTATAGCACAAGTAATTGGGCACGTAGAGAGCGTCCATTAGACGATGCGCAAATGGCGGCAGTTAATGCACACGGATTATATAATCTAAGTGACTTCCTTCCTAAAAAGCCAGGAGATGTAGAACTAAAGGTCATGTCAGAAATGTTTGAAGCGTCAGTAGACGGTGAAGCATTTGATATGGATCGTTGGGGACAATATTTCCGTCCAGCAGGAATGCCGCAACGTACAGGTGATCCGCAGAGAGCGGCAAGCCCAAACGCGACAGCAGTTAGCCAAAGTGCTCCAGTAGCACCAGTAGCAACACCTGCTCCAACTCCAGAGGCGGCACCAGCGGCAACTGCTCCAGTAGCAGAAGCGGCACCAGCGGCAGCCCCTGCAGAAAGCGGCAACGCTCAAGACATTTTACAAATGATTAGAGCACGTCAAGGACAATAAAACAATTACCGTTACTAGCAAAACCGGAGCAGAGATTCATGGTTTACCTGTCAACACTCCAAACGCTAGTAACGGCACTTTTTAGATAGGAGAAAAATATGGCTAATAAATCGTTTGATCCGAGTAAGTTTCGGAACAGTCTAACAAAATCTATTTCAGGTATGAGTAGTGGTTTTAATGATCCTACTGACTGGATTAGTACAGGCAACTTTGCACTCAACTATCTTATCAGCGGTGACTTCCATAGAGGTGTTCCAATGGGTAAGGTTACAGTTTTTGCAGGAGAGTCTGGTGCAGGTAAATCATATATCTGTGCAGGTAACATTGTAAAAGCGGCACAAGATCAAGGCATCTTTGTAGTACTAATTGACTCAGAGAATGCACTTGACGAAAGCTGGTTACATGCTCTTGATGTTGATACCTCAGAAGAAAAACTATTAAAACTAAACATGAGTATGATTGATGACGTTGCTAAAACTATTAGTACGTTTATGATTGACTACAAAGCAATGGACGAAGAAGAACGTCCTAAGGTGTTGTTTGTTATTGATAGTTTAGGTATGTTACTAACACCTACAGACGTTGATCAATTTAACAAAGGTGATATGAAAGGTGATATGGGTCGTAAGCCTAAAGCACTAACTTCATTAGTCCGTAATACTGTTAACATGATTGGCTCACACAATGTAGGCTTAGTATGTACTAACCACACTTATGCATCACAGGATATGTTTGATCCAGATGATAAGATTAGTGGCGGTCAAGGCTTTATCTATGCATCAAGTATTGTTGTTGCAATGAAGAAGTTGAAACTAAAAGAAGACGAAGACGGCAATAAAATCAGTCAAGTAATGGGTATTAGAGCAGGTTGTAAAGTAATGAAGACTCGTTATGCAAAACCTTTTGAAGGTGTGCAAGTGAAGATTCCTTATGAAACAGGCATGAACCCTTATAGTGGTTTGCTTGAATTGTTTGAAGCAAAAGGCATTATTAAAAAGCAAGGCAATAGACTTGCATACACTACACTAGATGGTGAAGAAATTCTTGACTATCGTAAAAAGTGGATTGGCGAAAATCTCGATAAGGTTATGTCAGATTACCTAGTAAAAGAAACAACTATGGTAAATACCTCTGAAACACTCGACGCAGACAGCGAAGACGAAATACAACCTATCGAGGAACTAGCTACTAATGACTGAAGAACAGATTGCTGATATATGGACACTTTTTAAGGAATATCTTGACAAGAAGCATGTTGAGATGGCCGCGGAACGTTATGTTGACTTACTTGCAGATTACGGAGTATCAGATCACGTATTCCAAAGCACCTTTGGGGTAGACAATAAATTAGATGATGCCATCCGGTATTATCTAGAAATAGACGAAACAGATAGTGAACAAGATGATGATTGGGATTAAATAATGGGTTGGTATAGCGAAGTATCAAGAGACGTAAGTAAAATACCAGATGCAGTTGCACACTATGAGCATGAATTAACTGATGCTCGTGCAGAATGTAAATTGGTAGGTAACGTTGAAAGAGCGGCCGCTAGTATGCCAGGCATTGTTGAACACCGATTTAATCAACTTCAAGAAATTGAAGCAATATTACACTATCTAAATATTGAGCTACGCAGGTTGCGTAGTTCATACTTTAAGAAATATCTTGAAAATTATCAACGAGCTCTGTCTAGTCGCGATGTAGAAAAATACGTCGACGGCGAGGCAGATGTCGTTGACTACGAAAAGATTATTAATGAGTTTGCGCTAATGCGTAACAAATGGTTAGGAGTTCTCAAAGCACTTGACCAAAAGCAATGGCAAATTACTAACGTAGTTAAATTGCGTGTTGCAGGTATGGAAGATGCTAGTCTATAAATAATAACGGAGACTTATTATGAAAAGAATTGGCAGATTTCATTTACCAACCAGCGATATACTTTTTACAAAACATTGTATTAATAAAGAACACACACCATACGGTCATAATTTTCAAACAAAGTACATAGCTAAAATTGTTAAACTATCTGAGACGACAGGCAATGTAATTGATGCTGGTGCTAATGTAGGATTATTTGCTGTAGCGTTTGCCAAGAACTTTAATAAAGTTTTTGCATTTGAGCCTGTTCCATTAAACAATGAATGCTTAGTACGTAATGTTCACGGTTACGATAATATAGAGCTGTATGACTGTGCATTAGGTAGCAAGTCAGGCGAAGTAGAAATGATTGGTCGTTTGAACAATACCGGAACATTTAAAATTGCAGACAAACCTAAACCAAGAAAAGGTAACGAGATTTGCACTAATATACTAGTTAAACCGTTAGACGATTTTAGATTTAAAAATATTTCTTGTATTAAAATAGACTGTGAAGGATATGAAGCAGATGTATTAGAAGGTGCAAGAAACACTATTAGAAAATACAAACCGTTATTATGTATTGAGTTTATGCCTATTGACAAAGGTGGAGATCAAAGTGTCCACGATAGAACTAATAAAATTTTAAAGACACACGGTTATAAAATGATTTGGCAAGGACACAATGATGCTATCTTTTCTTGTTAGAAAATCTTTGTTGTTTAAGTTTTTTGCCCCAATAGTGTAAAAAATACTTTTCTAATACACTACCATCAAACCCACAATGATGTTTCTTTTCCGGATTATCACCATCATAATCATCATTAAGTAAATTACGCCAAGTATACTTTTTTAATATTTCTTCCAACACAGGTGCATCATATCTGTAAGGCAATGCTCTAAGCCGTTCTTTGTCAAGCCAGAATGATGTATACTCTGATAAAAATACACCAAGTGATTTGTGTTTCATATTGAATGCAACAAACCCACTATCAAGTCCTGTTCCGTCTTTACCAGGCTTCCGTACTGCACTTACTAGCTCATTACTATTTGGTAAAATTTCTAACAAATTAGGTTGTTTAGTAACTTCAACATCACCATCTATCCAGATAACATAGTCGTATTTCCAACCGTCTTCTAATGCTTGTACAATGCATCTACTTTTTCTATAAAACTTTTCTTCTGATGCACTAAACAGACTTGGTTTTTTCCATTTTTCAAACATTATTGACCTTGTTTTAAATGAAGGAATTTTAAAATCTTCATCAAGGTATACAATTTTATCTCCGATTAAATACTTCCAAGAAGGCAGTGTATAACCAGTTATTGTTGAAAAGTAGGATCTGCTTGTGCCGGTGGCATAAAGTATTCTCATAAATATATTTATATACGTAGTTTAAAGGATCACGATGAAACGAGAGAAATGGAGAAAATGTAGTCAAGCAGGACAGGATATGTTTGCTTCTGATTGCATTGGTATGGGCGGTACTTATATTGAAATAGGAGGTCACCTTCCAAGAAAGCGCAGTAACACATACAACTTAGAAGTGTTACAAAACTGGAAGGGATTTAGTATTGAATTTGATATGCAATATAAGTCAGAATGGGATAATTGTCCACAAAGAACAAATCCTATATACTGGGGCGATGCTATAAAGTTTAATTACAAAAATGCCCTTGAAGATTTAAATTTGCCTAAACATATTAATTATTTGTCAATAGATATTGAGCCTCCTGAAAATACATTTAAAGCATTACAAAAAGTAATTGGTGATGGCATTACATTTGATGTAATTACATTTGAGCATGATAGATATCAGTGTGAAGAAGACTATCATACTATTGCTTGCAATTACTTGATTCCATTAGGCTACAAAGTAGCTGTTAGAGATGTATGGCATAAAGTGCCAACTAGAATATTTGAAACTTGGTTTGTAAAAGAAGACATTCCCTTTGCTGAGGTAGACTACGACACATGGTTCCACAAGAGAAGATCTTAGAATTTCACTATAAAAAAGGCGATAATAATGTAGGGGATATGTATTGTAATCCTAGTCGTTATTTTAACTTTGCAAACGTTACTAGTGATTGTATTTCTAAATGTACAAAGTATGACCTAAATAATAAAACTATTATTGTAGGTGGTGGCGGACTTATTAGAAAATACTTTAACAAATACACAGCACACATAGATAAACAAAATTATAAAAATTTAATAGTTTGGGGCATTGGACATAACTTTAGTTTTAAAGAAAACTTTTGGTGGCCGGATTGGTTAACGCAATCTACACTGTACGGAGTTAGAGATTACTTTAGTAATAGGACAGCTGAATATTTGCCATGTGTTAGTTGTATGCACCCTGCATTTGATAAAACGTATACGGCAACTAAAGACACTGTATTTTTCTTACACAGAACGCGGTCGGCTGATACTTATCCTGAAAGTGATACTGTTATGCATAATACTAATACAAACTTTGACGAAGTTATAGAATTTTTAGGATCTGGTAAGACTATTGTAACAGACAGTTATCATGGCGCTTATTGGGGATTGTTATTAAACAGAGATGTTCGTGTAGTTAGTTGGACTACTAAGTTTCAAAACTTTAAAAATAAACCTACTATTATTGATTCTGTTGATAACTGGAAAAATTATAAAGGTGATCGGCATGTTAGTGGATATTTAGAAGATTGTAGATCTTTAAATAGAGAGTTTTATAAAAGGGTAAAATCTTTACTAAAATAATCTAACATAATTTGTTTACATTCTTTATCGTAATAACTAGGCCAGGCTTGACGTTCTGTAGTGTTCACTGTAGGCAAGTTAGTGTTAGTTTTAAACAGTTGTTTAAAATCATTATTTAAATTGTGAAAACGTAATACAATATCAACATCATTTGCCCAACTGTATTGTGACGTTATGTTAATTCCATATTCTAACAAATAACATTTAAATCCTTTATCTAGTATAGACTGTTTTTTAATAAGAAGTTCTTTGTTGTGAGTCTCTTTCTCAAGATTAAGTTTATGTATACTGCCTAACTTTGCTATGTATCTTGGTGTAAGTTTACGTTCGTATTCAAACCAACTAACCATCCAATCATATGGATTGCGTACTACACAAAATGTTTTGCCAACATTAACAAAGTGTTCCTTAGTCTGACTAACGTTCCAATGTACTGATTTTTTAGGATATACGCATTTGTTATTTTTTAATAACCAATCTTGTATACTAGAGCCGCCTGTCTTTGGAATATGAATAAAGGTCAAGTTATGCTCAGGAATATGTATAGCCATACTGCTATTTAATTAAATATACTTATGAACGTTGTATTAGTAACAGGTGGCTTTGATCCACTACACTCAGGGCATCTAGCCTATTTCAAAGAAGCAAAGAAGCTCGGCGACAAACTTATTGTCGGCGTGAATAGTGACGAATGGTTAACACGTAAAAAAGGTAGGCCCTTTATGCCCTTTACAGAACGTATTGCACTTATACAAGAAATGGAAATTGTAGATAAAGTAATTGGATTTGACGACAGCGACGATAGTGCTTGTCATGCAATTTTTCATACGCTAAGTACACATGGAGACATCAAAGTAATCTTTGCTAACGGTGGAGATAGAACTAACACAACAACACCGGAGTATGCTACATATGGTGATATGCCTAATGTAGAATTTGTATTTGGCGTAGGTGGCGAAGATAAAAAGAATTCAAGTAGCTGGATACTAGACGAGTGGAAGGCACCAAAGACTGAGCGTACATGGGGGTACTACAGAGTGATACACGAATATGATGAACATACTAAAGTAAAGGAATTAGCAGTGCCACCAGGTGGTAAGCTATCGATGCAACGTCATAAAGAACGTTCAGAACATTGGTTTGTTGCAGAAGGAACAGCAACAGTATATACTATTAACACACGTAGTACTGATATAGAAACATTAGGTACATACAATCAACACGAGTCGTTACATATACCTGTAGGAACTTGGCATCAACTTGCTAACGAACACAACACAAATTTAAAATTAGTAGAAATACAATACGGAACAAATTGTATTGAAGAAGACATTGAAAGAAAAGACACATGAAAGTATTTGTAGGGTATGACACTAGAGAGGACATTGCTTATCAAGTTTGTAAGCATAGTATATTAGCTAGACAACCTGATGCCGATGTGCGCCCTTTAAAACAACAAGAATTAAGAGATGCAGGCTGGTATAATAGACCTATAGATAAACTAGCAAGCACTGAGTTTACTTTTACACGTTTCCTTATACCTGAGTTATGTAACTTCAAAGGTTGGGCAGTGTTTATGGATTGTGATATGATCCTTACAACTGACATTAAAAAATTGTTTGATCAAGCAGACGACAAGTATGCTGTTATGTGTGTACAACATGATTATAAAGTTAAAGAACAGTTTAAGATGGACGGACAAAAACAAACTATCTATCCACGTAAGAACTGGTCAAGTGTAATGTTGTTTAATTGCGAACATCCTAGTAACAAAGCTCTTACTCAAGAATTAGTTAATGAACCAGAAATTAACGGTGCATACTTACATCGCTTTAGTTGGCTTGATGATAGCGAAGTAGGCGAACTAGATCATACATGGAACTACTTAGTAGGTGTGTATGATGATATTGAAAAACCAAATCTAATACACTATACAGAAGGTGGTCCTTGGTTTGAAAACTATCGTAATTGTGAATATAACGAATTGTGGAAACAAGAACTATATGATATGTTTAAGTAAAAATCTTACTGACGAATATGTTAACATGTTTGCTAAAGGTGCAAACTTACCTATCTTTAATTACGATCATTTTCCTAATAACGAACCTATACTAATACGTAGCATGGGCAAACGTAAGTTAATACATAAATGTTGGGAAAACAAACAACAATTTTATTATATGGACAGTGGTTATGTAGGCAATTACAGAAGTCGAATTAATCCAAATGGATGGAAGTTATTTCATCGAATTGTAAAAGACGATGTACAGCATAATGAAATTATTGATAGACCAGATGATAGATGGAAACAATTACAACAAATACTACATAAACGTAAACAAGGCAAACATATTTTGTTAGTTACGCCTAGTGAGAAGCCATGTAAGTTTTACGGTATTGATAGAGAACAATGGATTAAAGAAACTGTAGACGAGATTGGCAAGCATACTGATCGCACAGTTATTGTAAGAGATAAACAATCTAGACCAACAAGAATTAATAACACAATCTTTCATGATCTTGACGACTGTCATGCAATGGTAACTTATCAAAGCATTGCGGCAGTAGAAAGCGTAATGTATGGTGTGCCAGCATTTACTTTAGCACCCACTGCCGCAGATCCTGTTGCAAATAAAGATCTTAGTAATATAGAAAATCCACAGTGGAGTGATACAGATACTATATACAAATGGGCTTGCCATTTAGCATACGGACAATTTCATGTTAACGAATTAAAAAATGGTGATGCTTATAGGATGTTAAAAAATGAAGTCAGTTAGAGTCTACTATGCAGGTATTCCTGCAAAAAATACAAAACCTGAAAAGAGAGATATGCTAACATTCTTTCATGAAGGTGTTCCAGATAATCAAAGTACTCTTGTTGAAGGCATGAATTATCAACCAACTGACCTTGCTGTTATGCAGGGTTGGGTGCATCAAAACAGTGGACGTACACCGCATCTAATGTTTAGAAGAAAAATAATTAACGAACAGCGTGTACACAAAGGACACACACTTGCTATTGATAGTAATTTATTTTTATATAGAGATACAAATAATCCGTTAAAGTATTTTCGTTTTAGTTTAGATGATGTGTTTCCTACTACAGGAAATTATTTTACAGATAATGTAGATCCAAAACGCTGGCAACAAATAAAACAAGATTACGATATGGATCTTCAACCTTGGCGTACAGAAGGCAATCATATATTAATTTGTTTACAACGTAACGGTGGCTGGAGTATGGGGCAAACTAATGTTGTACAATGGTGCAATCACACAATTAAAAGATTACGCAAGTATACAGACAGACCAATATTAGTTAGAGCACATCCTGGGGATAGACAAGCATTAAATTATATGAAAAAAATTATGCCTGGTGTAGTAGTAAGTCAAAACAAAAGTATTGTAACAGACCTAATTAACTGTTGGGCAACTATAACATTTAATAGTAGCCCTGGAGTAGTAAGTGCTATTGAAGGCGTTCCAGTTTTTGTAACAGACCCTGTACCACAAACAAGCCAAGCATACGATATTGCAAACTTTGATATAAAAGATATTGAAAACCCTAAACTGCCTGACAGACAGCAATGGATAGAAAAAATTTGTATGTGTCATTTTAATTATAGTGATTTACGTTCAGGTAAAGCCTGGAGTATTATAAAGGACTACTTATGAGAACATTAAGTGTAGTAACAACGTTTAACGCAGACGGATTGCGGAAATACGGACAGCGTATGATTGATAGTTTTATTGATAACTGGCCAAAGGAAGTAACACTATATGTGTATGCAGAAGACTGCAATCCAAAAATTAAGGACCATGATAGGATCGAATTATTTGATCTACATTCAAGTGTACCGGAGTTAGTTGCATTTAAAGAAAAATGGAAAAATGTTCCAAAAGCAAACGGCGATGTATCACAAGATCCAATTCGTAGTAAAAGAAGAGATGCAGGTAAAGGATTTAAATGGGACGCTGTAAGATTCTCGCACAAGGTATATAGCATTTTTCATTGTGCAGAAATTTGTAATACAGATTGGTTAATGTGGATGGACGCTGATATGTTCTGTCACAGTCCTATTACATTAGAAACAATTTTAAAATTACACCCGGACAATGCAGACTTGTGCTATGTTGGTAGGGAACGTAAATGGCCAGAGTGCGGACTATACAGTACTAACCTTACATCAAAAATGGGCAAAAGATTCCTCAAAGAATTTAGACGAGTATATAACGATGCAGAAAACGGTATATTCCAAATGGACGAATGGCATGATAGTTTTGTGTTTGAAGTAGTACGTAAACCAATGAAACTGCAAAACCATAACTGGGCCGCCGGACTTGTAAGAGGTGAAGGTCATCCTTTAATAAACAGTGTATGGGGCGGTTACTTAGATCATCTCAAAGGCGGTCGGAAAGATGACGGTAAGAGTAAAAGAACAGACTTATTAAAACCACGCACTGAAGAATATTGGAAAACGATATGAAAAACTGGCAACCTTTAACACCTTATAGTATGGGTAATCATGTAGAGCACAACGACAATGTGTGGCGAGCAAAAACTTCGCATATTAGCGGACAAGAATTTATTAAATCACGATGGAGCAAGATTAAAATTGATCGATCAACAGGAGAAACAAAAATGAGTAGTAAGAAATATGCGGCAATAACTAGTATGAATAATACATACTATAACAAAACAGGACGGCCATTTCTAAGAAGCTTTAGTAAACACTTTGGTTTTATTTGCGACATACATGTGTACAACGAAGGATTATTTACACCTAAGTCAAAGAACTTGGTTGAAATGGGTTGGGATTTAGGTCCTGAATTTATTAAGTTTCAAAATCGTTGGAAAAACGATAAAGTAAAAACATTTGCTAAAAAAGGTTTTAGTATTATACATGCAATGGAAAATCTTGATTGTAAACGTTTAATATGGTTTGATGCTGATACATTGTTTACAGAAGACTTTAATGATCAATTACTTGATATGATTGCTCCACAAGATGTTCTTAGTACACACTTCTCAGTATGGCACGAAGCAAATGGTAGAGAATATCATAGTTGTGAAACAGGATTTTTTGTGTTAAACAAAGAGCATCCTGGTTACAAAGACTTTTGTGAAACATACAAACGCATCTATGTTAACGATGAAAAAGAAGATATTAGAAGATTTTATGACGGTGAAGTATACGGTAAGACTGTTGAGCTAATGGAAGCAAAAGGACATAAGATGCTAAATCTAAATCCAGGCAGACACAAGACACCGTTTAGTAGAAGTGTAATTGGTCCTTACATACAGCACTTCAAAGCAGGATTAAAAGAAAGAATAAACTTTGATGGAATTGAAGCAGGTTACGACGAAGAAGATGCAGTTTAGCCTTTGGACTGATTATGGCGCACTCAATAGTAAACCGATTTTTGATGCCTTTGCTCACAGCATTTTGGATGCTGGCCATGATGTTGTGTGGAATAACCCTAATAGCGATGTTGATGTTATCTGGAGTGTTCTTTGGCATGGTAGAATGGCTTCAAACAAAAACATCTGGGACAGAAATCAAGCAAACAAAAAACCAACAATAGTATTAGAAGTTGGCGGTATCAAACGTGGAACAACATGGAAGGTAGGACTAAATGGAATCAATAGAACTGCTTTTTTTAGCGATGACAGTAATGATAGCAGTAGGGCTAAACAACTTGGACTTGAACTAAAGCCTTGGGATAACACAGGCGAGTATATTTTAGTATGTGGACAACATAACAAAAGTTTACAATGGCAAGATATGCCTCCGCTAGACATATGGCTAGAACGTACTATTTCAACTATCCGTGAACACACTAAAAGACCAATACTACTTAGGCCACACCCAAGATGTCCTGCAGGGAAAGGTATTGAAAAAAGATACAAAGATGTATATAGGCAAGACCCTATAAAATTAACATTTACATATGATGATTTTGATATGGGTTTTAACAACGTATACGCTACTGTAAGCTATTCTAGCAATCCGGGTATACATAGTATCATAAAAGGTATTCCAGCGTTTGTAGGGCCCTTATCGCTTGCGTATGACGTTGGTAATGACATAGACTTCCTACACGATATTGAAAATCCTTTAACACCAGATAGAACACAATGGCTAAATGATTACGCACATACTGAACATACCATTGAAGAAATATCTCAAGGAATACCACTAAAGTACTTGACATCTAAGATAAAATAAGTTATAATACGTGTATGGATCATGAAATATACACTGTTGAAGACCTTCTCGAAAGTATAGCTGGGCTATCTACTTCTCACAAAATGACACTACAGCGCAACGACATGACTATCATGTATAGTATTGCGAGGCAAGTATTTAAAGGTGTAGCACTGACAGACAGACAACTAGAGGTGGTTCAAGAGAAATTAAACACATACAAAGATCAATTTATAGAAAATAATATAGATTTTCATTTTGCAATTAATAACCTACGTATGCCCTTGCGTCAGATTGATAGAAGTAAGTATATTAAAATTGTTAATATGACAATGACCAAATTTCAATCAGTTGACTTACACGGTATGGAGTTACCTTGGATTAAAATACGTTTTCCTTTTTCTAAAAAACTTATTGTAGCACTTGATAAGATTAGATATAAGACACACGAATACATTCATGAGAAAGGTTCACATGAACATTATTTTTTATTAACTGAACGTAATGCAATACAGATTCTAGAACAGTTTGAAAACAAACAGTTTGGAATAGATGAAGAATTGCTTGAATGGAATAGAAAGCTACAAGAGATGAAACAAAACAAAAAGGAACATATACCTGGAATATATAATTTTAAATTAAAAAATTTAAATGATCGTGCAGTAAAATTTATGCTGTCTAGTTTAGGAGAACCTAGTATTGATAACCTTTCACTATATAAAGATCGCAGTTCTTCATTAGGCATAGAACACATTGACCCAAACAAACTTGATGAAAGTATTAATATGCTTTCAACTTTATCACAAGGTATCGTTCGAAGAACTTCAACACATGTTTTCGTAAATAAAACAAAATATAACTTTAACAACATTGCTGAATCATTATTAGAATTAGATAGATTTCCGTTACTTGTAATGCTACCTACAAATTTTGATCCATTAGATTCATTACAATTAGTACACAACTCATTAAAAGGATTTATTGAACCACATGAGTGTAGTGTGTTATTTAGATTAGATTCGCATGTTAATCCTGAGTTTAACAACTATATTAAAAGAGAAAAAATTAATACAACACTTGACAAATCATTAAAAGTAGTGTATATTAATAATAATAAAATACCAAAGCCGTTACTAAAAGTTAAATGGGAGGCATTAACTGTTCTAATGATGGACAGTGTGATGCCGTCTACCAATGTAAAAACATACATTGAAGAAGCAAACTTAGTAATACACTTTGATGAAACTGCATCTCAGATAATGAGATTTGATAAAAACGGGATACAAGAACTATAATATGGCATCATGTAAACTAATAATTGAAGATGAAGTAAACATAAAGCTAGAAGGACTAGAGGTTGATGTACGAAGGAAACTTGCGAATGCTCTCAAGTTTGAAGTGCCTTACGCAAGATATATGCCACAATATAAACTTGGTCGTTGGGATGGAAAGGTTGCTTTCTTTGGTATTGGTGGTACTGGCTATGTCAATCATCTTGACACTGTTAGTCAAGTGCTACAAAAAAATAATGTACAAATAGTAGACATTGAAGATAGACGTCATCCAATTAAATTAGAATTTACACCTGTTACAGAACGATACTGGGCCGACCAAGGCATACGCTGGCCTAAAGGTCATCCAGTAGAAGGTGAAGAAATTATTCTACGTGATTATCAAGTTGAAGCTATTAATAACTTCCTTGACAATCCGCAGAGTTTACAACAAATTGCCACAGGCGCCGGCAAGACTATTACTACAGCAACGCTTAGTCACATAACAGAACCATATGGGCGTAGCCTGGTTATTGTGCCTAACAAATCACTAGTTGAGCAAACCGAAGAAGATTATATCAACTGCGGACTTGACGTAGGTGTATACTTTGGTGATAGAAAACAACTAGGCAAGACTCACACAATCTGTACTTGGCAAAGTCTAAATATTTTAGAAAAGAAATATAAAGACGGCAGTGCAGTGTTGAGTCTTGCAGAGTTCTTAGAAGGCGTAAGCACTATTATTGTTGATGAAGTGCATCAAGCAAAAGCAGAAGTATTGAAAAATTTACTTACACGTAACTTACGTAATGCTCCAATTCGTTGGGGACTTACTGGCACAGTGCCTAAAGAGAAGTTTGAATTTGAATCAATACATGCTAGTTTAGGTCCAGTCATTGGAAGCATTAGTGCTAAGTCATTACAAGACAAAGGTGTTTTATCTAAATGCCATGTTAATGTAGTACAAATGATTGATACTGTAGGACACAGTAACTATCAAGAAGAACTAAAATACCTCGTAAGCAATCCATCAAGGATAGAATATATTGCTAAACTTTTAAACACAGTTAAACAGGACGGCAATACACTAATACTAGTAGATAGAATATCAGCAGGTGAAATGCTTGCTGAACTTATACCTGATAGTACTTTTGTAAGCGGTTCAGTTAAAGTAAAAGACAGAAAGGAAACGTATGATACAATACGTGAAGGAACTAATGAAGTCATTATCGCTACATACGGAGTGGCCGCTGTGGGTCTCAACATTCCTCGTATCTTTAACTTGGTTCTTTTGGAGCCTGGAAAGAGCTTTGTGAGAGTAATACAGAGTATCGGTAGAGGAGTTCGAATAGCAAAAGACAAAGACTTTGTTCAAATTTGGGATATCACTTCAACGTGCAAATTTGCAAAGAGACATTTAACACAACGAAAAAAATTCTATAAAGAAGCACAATATCCTTTCACTATAGAAAAAGTAGATTGGAACTAATAATATATGCAGATACTAACACTAGATAACAAATGTTACAAATTAAAAAACTTACCGGATGAGATTGAAGACGAAATACATTTTAGTGTATTAGATAACAGCGATTCTAAAAACCCTGATTTCTTTTTTATTCCTTTAATTTTTATTGAGTCATTCAGTTCACCTGCAATGGTATTAGAAATTAACGGCAAAGAAATAATGATGCCAGTAGATTGGTGCATAGCAGTAGGTGATTCATCAGCTGGCTGTGACGTTGAAATTTTACCACTAACAAGTATTAACGATAGAGGATTTGAAGCATTCTTGTTTAATCCTTTAAAGAGTTATAAATTTGACTTTGGTGATATAAAAATTACAAACTTTTACAATGATGTTAAATGGTATTTTCCTAAAATGAAAAACGGACAATTACTAAGTGTACCAATTGAAGATGGAGATAATCCGTTGTGTGCATACTTTGTAAAAGATATATCAAGACAGAGCGAAACAATAGATTACAGTTTATTAATGTAAAGGAAGTACAATGGGAATTAAAGCAGGAAAAATTTGGGGAAGCACAGAACTAATACATGCTAATGGTGTGTTAGAGTTTCACCGTATAGAATACAAAAAAGGTTTTAAGTGTTCAGAACATGAGCACCAATTTAAATGGAACGGATTCTTTGTTGAATCGGGCAAGATGCTTGTTCGTGTTTGGCAAGATGATCAAGGCTTAGTAGATGAAACTATCCTTGAAGCTGGGGACTTTACACAAGTGAAGCCCGGAAAAATTCACCAGTTTGAAGGTTTGGAAGATGGTGTCGCTTTCGAACTTTATTGGGCTGAATTTAATCATGACGACATTGTTCGTCGCACAGTAGGCACCGCAACAGGAAAGAAGTAATAAATGTTTAAAAACATCGATAAGAAGATGATGCTCAAACTTGCACTATTGCATGTTGTAGTCATCACAATAAGTAACGCACTAGTTGCGATTCCAGTAGAGATTGCTGGTATTAAATTAACTTGGGCGGCATTTACGTTCCCATTAGTTATTCTAGCAACTGACCTAACAGTTAGAATGTTAGGTAAGAACATTGCTCGAGCAACTATTGCCGCGGCGTATCCAATTGCTATTATCACAAGTATTGCGGTAGTACTAGCAGAAGGTGCACCAGAGAGTGTAGCAATGCGTATTGGTTTTGCATCAGCAACAGCATATGCAGTAGGTACATTTATTGACGTATATGTGTTCCAAGCAATTAGAGAGCGTATGAATGTATGGTGGTTAGCACCGGCATTGTCAACTGTAGTTGCAAACGTAATTGACAGTTATACATTCTTTGCAGTTGCATTCAACAACAGCGCCGATGAGTACATGGCCGCTAACTGGATGGAAATTGCAACAAGCCAAGCAGGCTTGAAGATTGCAGTGGGACTAATTGTGTTCCTACCAGCATACGGTTTATTACTACGTTACATCAAAAGACGTACTAATGACACAGAAGCTGGTTAATGTATAGCAACAGCTACATAAAACAACTCCAAAGCCTACACACTGACAGTAGTCGGCCTCAAGGCTTTGGAGGCAAACCTAAGAAGTTAGGTAGATTCTATAATTGGATGGATGCTTGGAAGCCAAGCACTTTACTTGATTATGGATGTGGTAAGGGATATGTATTATCACAACTACGAGACAAATATCCTAATACAATGTTTGAAGGGTATGATCCAGCAGTAAAAATGTTTGCTGGAGTACCAAGCAGAGTTTACGAATGTGTATTTTCAAACGATGTATTAGAACACATAGAACCAAACTATGTTAACCAAGTTTTAGAACACATAAACAGTTTATCAAGTAACTATATATGGTTACGTATTGACACACTACCAGCAAGGAAAAGTTTACCAGATGGACGCAATGCACATTTAATTTTAGAATCTCCTGACTGGTGGACAACAAAAATTAATGATTGTATCGATGGTGATATACAATACAGTGAATTAACAACTAAAGGAAAATTTGATGTCGCAATACTCAAATGATGAAGTAAGAGGTAGTTTACTACCCGGAGAAGCATTAATATACGAGCGGGCCGAAGGTGTCGTGTTTGCTCGTTATCGAGATAAGCCTGAGATCGAACGTTGGATCATAGGCGGAGACCCAGGTGCTGTTGCAAGAGCACAAGGTGATTTAATGGACTACGGTACATGGAAAGATATCTGTGAGGTGGCCGCACAAAACGAAACGCTCAAACATCAACTCGATAAAATAGTAACAACTTACTATATGATAAAGGATGATAGAAATGAAATACAGTAAATGGGACATTGGCGGCGATGAAGTTAAAAACGATGACCGCTACGTTGTAAAAGATAACACATTATTAAACAACTTAGTAGTAAGCAGTACAATGTTATCAGCTCATAAAAGTACAACTGGACATCGACATGCCGGACAAGAAGAAGTATATATGTTTGTCAGTGGCAGTGGCCAGATGGAACTTGATCATAAAATATTTGATGTTACAGCAGGTGATACTGTGCTAATTGAAGACAACGTATTTCACAAAGTACACAACAATACAGACTTTGGTTTAAAATTTATTTGTGTATTTGACGGCGGGAGAAACCATTGAGAATTATAGCAGGACCTTGTCAACACGAAGGACTAGCACAGAGTGCAGAGATTGCTAAAGAGTGCAAACGTGTATGTGACAAGTATGGCATTGAATACTACTTCAAAGCAAGTTACGATAAAGCCAATCGTAGTAGTATGCAAGGTATACGTGGTATGGGTATGGAAGCAACACTAACTGACTTCCTTGCACTAAAAGTAGAACTAGGTGTAAAGACACTTACTGATATACATGACTATGTGCAGGTTGCACGTATTGAAAGAGAATTTAAAGATGCAGTTGATGTCTATCAGATTCCTGCATTCTTGTGTAGACAAACCGACTTAGTAAAAGCGGCTTGTGCTACAGATAAGATAGTAAATATAAAGAAAGGACAATTCTTAGCACCTTGGGATTTAAAAGGTATACTAAGTAAATGTGAAGGCGCAAAGGATGTCTGGATAACTGAGAGGGGTACAAGTTTTGGTTATAACAATCTTGTCGTTGACTATACTGGTCTTATGTATATGCTCGACACTTATGAACATGATATTGTTTTTGATGTTACGCACTCTGTCCAAAAACCCGGCGGACTTGGTTCTAGTTCAGGTGGTAATAGGGATTACGTGCCTGGGTTGGCTCGTAGTGGGTCTGCTCTTGGGATCAGGAACTTTTTCATGGAGGTCCATACAGATCCTGATGTAGCACCTAGCGATGGTCCTAACATGTTACGGTTAGACGACTTTGAAAATGTAGTAAAGGATATTATAGCATTTCATCATGAATATTAAATTTCAAAATGCGTGTGAGCGTATCGATCAACCTTGTCCACCTATATGGATGATGCGACAAGCAGGTAGATACCAAAAAGGATACATGGAACTAAAGGAACAGTTTACCTTTGAACAAATGTGTAAACTACCAAGAATAGCCGCACGTACTGCAATGCTACCAATTGATCAATTTGACTTTGATATTGCTATATTGTTTAGTGACATTCTTTTTCCTATTGAAGGATTAGGCGTTCCTTTAAAGTTTGCACCAGGTCCTCAATTTGAATGGACTATTAACGAAACCAATTATAAAGATCATAGCAATATTGCTAAAGCGTCTGAACATATGGAGTTTCAAGCAACAGCAGTTAGAGCAACTCGAGAAGCATTACATAGATCAAAAAGTTTAATTGGCTTTGTAGGCGGCCCTTGGACATTGTTAAATTATGCTACAGGCAAACAGCCTAACATGAGTTTAAAGTGGAAGGCAGAATATTTAGAAGAAGTTATAGTGCCATTGCTTCGGAGTAACATTCATTTACAATTAGAAGCTGGTGCTGAAAAAGTTATGATATTAGATAGTGGTGTAGGTAATATGAGTGAAGCCTTTTTTAAAACGCATTACATGAATATATTAAAACCATTAAAAAATCCTAACACAGGATATTACACACAGCATTTAAATTCAAGATGCTTACCTTCTTTGTATAGAATGGGTTGGGCAGGATTAGGTATTGATAGTACTGTTGATATACATAGAACATTTAAAAAATATAAAGACGGATTTATCCAAGGTAACTTTGATGAGAAACTTATGATGTTGCCTAGACAGTATTTAAAAACAGAAATTAACGAATGGCTCGATGGTATGGAGCGAGTTGACAGAACTGGATGGATATGCGGATTAGGACATGGCATACACAAAGAAACACCAGAAGACAATGTCCGAATGTTTATAGATATGGTAAAGGAAAGATTTGAAAAATGAACACTGCAATACTAATACCAGCACGTTATAACAGCACTAGACTGCCTGGAAAGTCGTTGGCTATGTTGGACAACGTTCCTATGATAAAACGTGTGTATGACGCTTGTATTGCGTCTAAGATACCAACATACGTGCTTACTGATGATATGCGTATCTTTGGTTTGTTTGGTTCTAACAAGTGTTGGATTGAAGAAGAACAAATAGCACCATATGCAAACGGTACTGAACGATGCGCCGGCGCCGTAACAAAGTGGGATGAACTAAAACAATACGATCAGTTCATTAACGTACAAGGTGATATGCCAGACGTAACAGTTGAGATGATCGAACGTTGTGTCCAATGGTTAAAGTATTATCCTGTTAGTACAGTGTTTACAGAAATGCCAAAAGAAATGCAAGACAATCCTGCCTCAGTTAAAATGGTTAGAGCAGGCGACCAAGCTCTATGGTTTGGTAGAGGCATGACTGGGTATGGCGAATGGCACTTAGGTATATATGGATATCGACGTGAAACATTAAACTTGTATCCATCATTAGAGATTACACAAGAAGAAACAATTGAGCAACTTGAACAACTACGTTGGTTAAAAAGTGGTTGGCAAATTGGTTGTAGTAGTGTATACTTTAAAGGAGTAGAGATAAACACACAAGAGGACTTACATTTATGGCATTACAAAAACTCCCAATAAAAGATATATTGGCAGCCATTGATATGGGTGCAAAGAATGTGTGGGACGAATTATCAGACGAAGAACGCAAACAAATTAACTTTTGGCTGTTAAACAGATACGTAAGTTCTGTTAATGGTAATAGAGATGCACAAGAACTTGCAGTATTTAAAACTAATGAATACTACAACAAAAACTGGAACGAGTTTGGCACAAGGCATCCTAAATTACAATGGCAGTTATTATGTCAATCAGGCAACACAGGCAAAATAGAATTCCACAAATGGATTGGTTTTAAAAAGAAAGTTGGTAACAACAATGCAATCAACTTTTTACAAAAGCTCTATCCAACTATGAAACAAGATGAGGTAGAATTACTTGCTAGAATATCTACAAAAAAAGAACTCAAAGAACTTGCAAAAGACCATGACATCGATGTTAAACTCTGAGAAAGCATTTAAATGCGAATACTGTGGTAGCAGTTACGTAAGAGAGAAAACTCTCTTTGCGCATATGTGTGAAAAGAAACGCAGAGCTTTGCAGAAAGATGAGAAACGAGTGCGTTATGGATTTTATGCATTTGGGCGTTTTTATAAATTAAGTGCAGGCAATAAGAAAGAGAAAACATATGAGGATTTTTGTTCTAGTCCTTATTACAATGCTTTTGTTAAGTTTGGTAGCTTTCTTAGTAATGTAAAACCTTTGTATCCAGAAAAGTATATTGACTATGTTGTTACTAGTGGCGTAAAATTAGATCACTGGTGTAGAGATACAATGTATGAAAAATATGTATTAGAATTTATTTTAAAAGAAGATGTAACTACTGCATTAGAACGTAGTGTAAAAAATATGATGGACTGGGCTGAAGAAAACGAACCAGCGGCTTGGAATCATTATTTTAATTATATTAGTTTGAACAGAGCAGTATGGGATATTAAAGATGGAAAAATAAGTCCTTGGCTCATTTTGAATTGTACTAGCGGAAAGACTATGTTAAGTAAGTTTAATGATGAACAATTACAAATGGTTTATCACGTAATTAACCCGGAACATTGGGCAATGAGATTTAGAAAACTGCCTAATGATCTACAACTTGTAAAAGATGTTGCAAGAGAAAGTAGTTTATGAAAATATTAATTTTTGGTCTGCCAGGTAGCGGTAAGAGTACATTAGCAAAACCATTTGCAGATCTAATAGGCGCCGTACATATAAACGCAGACGAAGTGCGTACTAAGTATGATGATTGGGACTTTACACCAGAAGGACGTATGCGACAAGCACAACGTATGCGCCACTTAGCTGATGGAGTAGTCATGGCCGGCAAAGTAGCAGTTGCCGACTTTGTGTGCCCCACTGAACAAACACGTAAAGAATTTGAACCAGACTATACAGTATGGATGGATACTATTTCTAGAGGTCGTTTTGAAGATACAAACGATATGTTTGAAACACCTGAAAAGGTTGACTATCACGTAGCAAATTGGTTTGATGATACACATACACAACTTATGCCTGTAGTACAAAGATGGATGGAGAAGAATAATGTTTGATTTAAAAAAGCCAACCACACAGATGCTAGGTAGATGGCAACCTTGGCATGATGGGCATACAGAACTATTCAAACGTGCTCTTGCTGAAACAGGACAAGTATGTATAATGGTACGTAACGTAGAAGGCATCATAGGCAAAGATGCTGGCGCAGGACGTACAGTTGTACAAGATGATAACCCCTTTGACTTTATTACTATAAGCAGTGATATACAATGGGCATTGAAGCAACATGGGTTTGATCATCATGTTGAATATATAATAATGCAGGTGCCTAATATTGTAGATATTAGTTATGGCCGAGGTGTAGGATATACATTTACTGAACATGACTTAGGTAAAGAGATACACGACATTAGTGCAACTAAGATACGTAAGCAACTGCGACGAGAAGGAAAATTATGAAACTAGTATATTACCCCGACCCAATTCTAGATCAAAAACTAGATGATGTTAACCTTGAAGACCCAGGGTTTGATCCTGTAGAACTAAAAGAACAAATGACTAAAGTTATGGTTGATAATGGCGGCATTGGATTGACAGCATCACAAGTTGGATTAACACACAATGTATTTGTTATGGGAGATAGTCTAACCAATTCAACTTTACATATCAATCCAACTGTGTTACAATATACAGAAGAGAAGGTATTAGAGCTAGAAGGATGTTTAAGTTTTCCAAATATATTTGTAAAGATTCCAAGACCTAAAGAAATACTTGCAGAATGGCACGATGAGAATTTAGAAAAACAAACTGTAAAAATTACAGGCTACTCAGCACGTTGCTATCTACATGAGTTAGATCATTGTTTAGGTATTACATTTAAAGATCGTGTAAGCAATCTAAAATGGAATATGGCAAAGAAAAAAGCAAAGAAGTTAGAAAAACTTATAAAAAATGCAAAGTAGAAAATTATTAGATGGACGCAATGTACAAGAGTTTGAAGAGAAACATACACTAACTGTGTATACAAAGTGTCCACAAAAATGGAAATTGATTGATATGGAAACAGGTGAAGAATACGAAGGACACCATCCTAGCAATCCTAGCAAGTTTAGTTGGAAGAAGATTGATGAACAACAAGAAAAAACTAATAAATGATATTGTGCGTATAAGTGTATTAGAAGAAGAAATTGAATATTATAAAACTTTATTACAGCCGCATGACACCGGACACATTAATACAACTATATCGTTTTTAAGTCAACGAGTAAAAAATTTAAAAAGAGATAAATGATTACAGCAATTTTATTTTTACTAGCATGTTACATAGTACCAGTAGGTATGCTAATAATTATGAATAACGAAGAACCAAAATAATGCCAGATATTGATATAGATTTTGCAGACAGAGACATTGTGCTTTCACAGCTCAAACACCGTGTGGCAAAATTAAATACAGGAAAGAAACATAACACTGGCGTATATACTACAGAAATACCACACAACCCAGTAGATAATTTATCTACTATCGAACACAAGACAGCAGAAGAACGCGGTTACTTTAAACTAGATTTTTTAAATGTGTCTATATACAAAGATGTAAAAGACGAGGCACATTTACAAGAACTTATGGAAAGGAAACCAATATGGCAACTACTGGAACACAAAGACTTCGTCGACAAAGTATTTCATCTAAGCGGGCACGACAGTCTATTAAAACAATTGAAACCGTCGTCGGTAGATCAATTGGCGGCAACACTAGCGATAATCCGTCCAGCGAAACGATATCTAGCAAACGAGAGCTGGGAAAAGATAATGGAAGAAGTTTGGATAAAACCAACAAACGGTGATTACTTTTTTAAGAAAGCACACGCTTTTGCATATGCAATGAGTGTAATAGTACACATGAACATGTTGTGTGAGGAATTTAGCTCTTAGGCTTACGTACTAGTTGCACGTTTTTACGCTTTACTCTTTTAATAGTTAAGTTATTTAAATTAACACATGGGCCAATCGTAACTTTTACATCTTTGCTATTCATGACCATTAAGGTATATTTGTAGCGTTCCATTTCACTAGTTAAAAAGATGTTGATTGGAATCATTCTATTTGACTCCCACCACCATGTTTCGCCTAGCTCTAAGAAATACTTCTTTTCAACTTCATCAATAATGTTTGTAAATACATACATAGTCGTAATGAATTGATCTTGATTAGCAATGATGCCAACGTATTCATTACCGCCGTAAGTAACAACGCTAATGTAAGGATAATTTTCTTGAATGTTCTTTGTTAACATAGGTTTCCGAATAAATACAATATGCAATTAATACCTAGATATTTAGTCTCAAATAGATCAACCCTAACAGCTAATGAAGCAGGATTCGTAACGGAGTATAGACCAGTGTATAACAGACAACTACAAGTTTACAAAGGCATTGATAATGTCTTAGATTTTAAATTACTAAACGCAGATCAAAAACCAATTGACCTTAGTGCATACACACCAAAGTTCCAAGCGTTCGATGAAAACAATTCTTTAATAATTGAACATGACGGAATACAATTAACTAGTGATGGATCAACACCTATTAAAGGATTATTTAAAGTAACAATTACAGAAAACGATTTATTAAATGTTAAAGATCAATTTTTAAAATATAGTATACATTTAAAAGATGCTAATAACGATTCTGTATTAACATATACAAACAGTCACTTTGAAAACAATGGTATTATTAAAGTAAGCAGTGCGGCGAACCCTGCACCAAGAGCAACATACAATGTATCAACATTTACTGAAGTTACTGAATCAACACCTTACTGGATAACAGAAACATTAGATGCTGAGCCAGGTATTAATGGTAATGAAGCATTGCACACAGCAGTAGTGTATACAACATCATATGTTGGTGACGTAACTGTACAAGCAACATTAGACAACCAAGTTACTGGTGGTACTAGTTGGGCTGATGTAGCAACTGTAACATTTACAGGCAACGAAACTACGCCAACACCAGTAAACTATAATGGTGTGTTTAGCCATGTACGATTCAAATCAACAGCTAGTCCGGCAGACAAAATAACCAAAATACTTGTTCGAAACTGATTGACAAACTACTACATTGACGCTATAATAATAGTATGAGTGTAGTAGCCGATACAGTTCTGACATACTTGCCTGCTAAGAGGAAAACAACTCCTAGCGGATGGTTATCTTTTAATGCACCCTGTTGTCATAACAATGGTAACAGTGCAGACACTCGCGGAAGAGGTGGCTTGATAAGCAACCCAGATGGAGGCGTAAGTTATCATTGTTTTAACTGCGGCTTCAAAGCAAGCTGGCAACCGGGCAGGAACTTTAGTCACAAGTTGCGTAAACTTCTCCAATGGATGGGAGCGCCTGAT
>Ga0187219_1000273_pt1 | contig 24126 bp, 19 predicted proteins | sample 13SPOviralmetaG_FD_130162 | JGI IMG/M metagenome (GOLD analysis project Ga0187219, IMG submission 130162) | Marine viral communities from the oligotrophic San Pedro Time Series (SPOT) site, San Pedro Channel, CA, USA - 13 SPOT_SRF_2010-07-21... | ecosystem: Environmental > Aquatic > Marine >... | reverse complement strand
GACATAACTTAGTAAATCCCTTTAAAAAGGTCGTTGAGAATTGACCTCTACTGATAGAATTAAATATGAAATTGGCAATTTTATATATTTAGGAGTTTAAGTGTCAGAAAATTTTGATATTAAGTCAATAGACTTAGAGATTAAAGATGATGGAAAAGGCGAAGTCGCTGCAGTTTTTTCAGTCTTCGATAAAGTAGATTCAGATGGCGACATAGTAAAGTCAGGCTCAATTAAATCAGGTTTTAAATCAGGTGATGTGCCTATGGTATGGGCTCATAAATGGGATATGCCAATTGGTAAAGGTCAAATCATACAAGATGATGATAAAGCGACATTTAAAGGTGAGTTCTTTATGGACACAGAGTCTGGAAAAGAAGCTTACAACTTAGTAAAAGCAATGGGCGATTTACAACAATGGTCTTTTGGTTTTAAAGTAGATGATTCCGAATATGGAAAAATACAAAAAGACGGTAGTGATGATGAAGAAAGTGTTAGATACCTTAAAGGTCTAACTGTTTACGAAGTATCACCAGTTCTTGTTGGTGCTAATCAAGAAACATACACAATGGCTATTAAGTCTAATAACGAATTAGTAGAACAAATTGCAGAAGCAAAAGCTGTAATGACTACAGGAAGTATGAATCAACCAGATCCAGAAGAAGAAGCTCCTGCAGAAGAAATTCCCGCAGAAGAAGCTCCTGTAGAAGAAGCTCCAGCTGAAGAAGCTGAAGTTGAAGAAGCTCCAGCTGAAGAAAATTCTGAAGAAGAAATAGAAATAGATACGGAATTTGAAGAGGTTGAAGAAGAAAAAGAATTAAAAGTTTCAGAAGAAGTCACTAAGACTTTTTCGGAAGAGGTTAAAGATGTGCTTGCTGCATTGGATGACCTTATAACTAGAGCGAAAGCAATTTCGCATCTCCGTCAAAAAGACGGTAGAAAGTTAGGCGCAAAAGCTACTGAAGCACTTCGCACGGTTCAGGACGATCTTAGCGATGCTTGGGCAGAATTAGATTCATTTGTCGATGAGTTCGGTAATGAAGCTGTTTTAGAGTCAGAAGTAGAAGAGCAACCAACTGATGATAGTGAAACCGATGAGAATAACGGTGTAGTCGAAGAAGCTATCAATGATGAAGTCGAAGAAGAAATTCTAGACGACAACAGTTCTGAGGAAGAAGAAACTGAAGAGACTCCTGTCTCGGAAGTGTCCGAAGAATCAGAGGATAACAGCGAATCAACTGACGAAGATTTTGACGCTGAATGGGTCGAAGGTCAAAGGCTTATAGCCGAGACTGTAGACATAGAAGTATAAGTAATTTATCATAGGAGATAATAGTGAGTAAAGTAGACAATCTTAAAGAACAGATTGTAAAGTCTCGTGAAGAGCTTAAGAATATATTCGATGGCGCAGACGAAAACGGTAAATATACTGCTGATCAAAAAGAAAGTATTGCGAAAGCAAATACTGACTTAGCAGATATGGTTGACGATCTCAAAATCGAAGAATCAAAAGCTAAAAACGAGAAAGCTCTTGAAATAGATAAAGAACCTGTAAACGAAATGCCTGTTCCACCAGCAGAAGCTCCAAAAGCTTTTAAAACAATTGGTGAACAACTTACTGATTCAGATGCTTATAAAGCATACAAGAATCAAGGAGTAAAAGGTGTTGACTCAAAAGGTGATTTTAATCCATACGAGTTTAAAACAACTTTGAACACAACTGGTTATCCGCCAGAATCTCTCAGAGCTCCGGGCATCTTAGAAACTGCTTTAAGAGATCCAGATAGCGTTATCGGATTGTTTGATCAAATTCAAACAAACCAGAATGCATATGTGTATCTTGAAGAAACAACTTTCACAGATAACTCAGGTGCTATCGCAGAAGCTGGAGATATTTCTTCAGCAAACGAGAGCGCATTAGCGTTCACTGAGAGAACAGAATCCATCAGAAAAATGGCAACATTCTTGCCAGTAACTGATGAATTATTAGCAGATGTAGCAGGTGTACAAGGTTATGTAAACTCTCGTCTCTCAACAATGATGAAGCTAAATATGGACGACCAAATCATTAATGGTTCTGGTTCAGCTCCAAACTTGACAGGTATCTTGAATAAATCTGGGCTTCCCGGATTTAACTATTCGAACTATTCAGGAGAACTAGCAAGACTTGGACAAATTTACCAAGCCATTACTGAAATTAGAAAAGGCGCATTCACAGAAGCAGACGCTATTGTGATGCATCCTTCAGATTGGTACCAAATTGTCACATCCGTGGCAGATATCGCAACCACAACAAGTGGTGCTGCAGCTAAGAATCCTTTATTCGTAGTCGCAGGCGGATTTGGTGCTGACGCTGCTCCAAGACTTTGGGGTCTAAAAGTTGTTCCATCCACAGTAATAGCCGAAGGTACTGCATTAGTCGGTAAATTCGGTGGTGGTGACGCTGCACATTTAGTAATGAGACAAGGTGTTGATCTTGCTGTTTCTGATAGCCATAGTGATTTCTTTGCGAAGAATCAACTAGCAATCAGATTAACAATGAGAATGGGTTTCCCTATTTACAAAGCAACAGCATTCTGTAAAATAACAAACGTCTAAAGTTTGTTATCAGTTTTAGTAAAAGCGGTAGATTTATCTACCGCTTTACTATTTAAGAATTAGGTATATGAGGTAATATAAAGATATGTTCACAGTAGTAGAAAAAAATATTTGGAAGCTTCCAGACGGTAAAATCTGGGAAGGCGATCCAGCAGACTTGCCAGTAAGCCAAGCTGATTTAATTGCACACAAGGGTAGAGAATATCCTACTGAGTGGTTAAAAGAGCAAGGCTGGGGTAAAAAAGCTGAGTCTAAAAAAGATGCTCCCAAAAAGTCAATAGAAAACAAGGCTGTAAAGCCAAAAGACACAGAAGACAAGTAAGGAGTCTCAATGGCTCTTTGTAGTGTGTCTGATGTAGAATCAGTAATTCAAATTGATTATTCATCAACATTAGAATCAGACATTACAAATGTCTATATTCCATATGTTGATTCAGCTATCAAAAGATTTCTAGGGTTTGACCCAGAATATAATTCATCAATTACAGAAAACTTTGATGGCAAAGAAAGAACTCATTTATTTTTAAAAGTAGTTCCTGTCGTTTCAATTACTTCAGTAGTTGAAGATGGTTTCACATTAGCTCTAGGAAACGATAAAGATTATGTCGCTTACTTAGAAGAAGGTTATTTAGTAAAAACTTCCAAATCTAGATGGTCTGATGCTCGTATGCAAAATGTCACAGTAGTTTATGCAGGAGGTTTTCAAACCATTCCTGAAGTTATGAGGTTTACTTCTGCTAGGTGTGTAGCTCGATTATTAAACAATAACTTAATGCTATCTTCATTGCAGAAAAAAACAGAAATAGAATCACATAAATCAGATAGCGGTAATGATGGTAATTTTTATAATGTTCAAAGTGAAAGTGTAGGAGATTTAAGTTTGTCTTACGGAGATCCTTTATCAACTTCTTTAGGACCAGTATTAAGTGCTTTCGACATAACAGCTCTTATGCCTTATAAAAGGATATTTTTCGAGTAATAAAGAATAGGAGGAAAAATGCCAAATAGAATAGCGCCAACAGTAGAAGAAGCTAGAGATTTATTTTTAAACGATCCCCATAAAAAGTTATCTTTATGGGCTCAAGAGTGGGGCGTTTCAGATGAAAGAGTTAGGCAACTAAGAGAACAAGCAGGTATTGCGCCTAGATCAGCTTACAATTCAGAAATAGCACAAATAGTTTTAGACCGAATTGCTGAAGGAAAGGGCTCTTTAACTACTTCAAAAACTTATGAAGAACTTCCTATAGGATATGAAAGATTTAAGGCTTGGATGAAAGATAATCCAGAGCTTGTAGAGAGAGTAAACAAAGCAAAAGAAGAATCTGATAAATTATCTTGGAATCCTACTTGGAAAAAATGTTTAGAATGCGGAGAAGAAAAAGACGTTAATAATTTTGAAAAATCTCAAAAATATAAAAGTGGTTATACTTTATATTGCAAAGATTGCCTAATAGGTCTTAGAGATCAAACTCATCAATATAAAGAAACTCTTAAATCAGATGAAAATAGTAAAGTTTGTTTAGTTTGTCAAAAAGAAAAACCATTAAACAAATTTAATAAATCTAAAAGAGAAAAGAATAAAAGAGAATCTATTTGTTCATTGTGTCATAGAAAATCAAATAGAGAAAAAACTTCTTAATAGTTTTGTATATAGCTAACACATAAGGTAAAATAAGAACTGGTTATAAATGATCTCAGGTAATTAACCGTTACCTTCAAGAACATAAGTAGCCTCCTTAATTGATTGCTTAAAAGCTGGGTGTAAAAACCCGGCTTTTTGCATTATGTGCCTATACTTATTTTATGGCAGATGACAGAATGACAAAGCTTAGATTGTTCGCTTTTATTAGAGCAAAGAATCAATGTGAATGGGCTGATTGTAATTCAAGGTCTCAACTACAACTTGCACACATACACGGCAAAGGTATGGGTGGCAATGAAGGTAGAAAGTATGATCCTGAAAACGTTGCTGTCTTATGTATGACACATCACGATATTTATGATGGTCGCAAACAACAGGGCAGCTCTTATGCTATAAGAATGTTGCTAACTGCTTACTTGAAAGGAAAGTGGAATGAATCAGGAACAGAAGATACAAGAAGTAATTAGATATATACAGGATGCTAATCCTGAAGCAGAAATGCTAGATGGACACGATAACGCAATACTAGGTGTTGCAGCTGTTCCTAAATTAGGTGAGTGTGTTGCTTATTCATCAGCAATTATTGTTAACAATTTATTTAGTGAATATATAGACGACAAAAGTATTGATTGGGAAGATGAAGAAACTACTGGTATGGGCAAAAATGATCAAGCTTGGCAAATGGCTTTAGATTTTTATGGTCACAGTATCTATTCTGTATCTTATGGGGAATATGGACCTATCTTCATAGACGATTTCTTCTAATCGGTTAGGTATATAAGCTATGATACTTATATGGCACTCAATGACAACTTATTTCACAGCACAGTAACAATAGAAAGACACGCAGCTTCTGGTGTAGATGATAGAGGTAACTTAACTTCAGATTGGACATCCAATCAAGCAGATGTTAAATGTAGAATAATTAGCAACGGTACCGCAGAAGATAGAGACGGTAGAAATACAATAGTAGAATCTATCACTATTTATTTCGATGACACTGTAAACGTAAAGGCTAATGACAGAATCAAGGAAGGCACAAAGTATTATGAAATTTCTGGTGTCAATAGTAGAACAGATGCAAAAGGAGAACTTTGCTATACAATTATAGACTGCCTTTATAGAGAATAACTATGGGTTTAGGTGGCTTACCGGTAACGGACAATCCAGATAGAGACCTTACAGGTTATTCTAGAGCTAATAAAGTATCTTCATTAGTTAGAACATTATCTAGAACTGCGGGTTTTGCTATATCTTTGGCACCTAAGAGATTAGGTAATGTTAGAAGGCAAAGAGCTAATATACTTTCAGCTAACAGAGCTGTTCGAGATATTAATGCTCTAGCAAATGGAAAAGTAAAACAACGTGTAATTAATCGTGCTCTAGGTAAAGCTGGTGGTTTAGCCGTAAACGCAGTATTACCAGCAACTAACAACATTGCCTTACGTTTTGTTCGAGCAAGAGTTGGTAGCTATATGAATAAAAGGTTCCACACTAAATTAAAAAAAGGTGGAATATTGGAAATCTTCGGTCCTAAAGCAACAAATAATATAAAACAACAATTGTTTAGCGTAAAGGGAGAAGGAAATGTCTTTCAAATGATACATAGAAGTTTATTAGTTGCATTAAAAGCTACTGCTCCAAGAACTGAATTTACTATGAACATAAATAACAAAATTGTTCAATTTGGTCCAAACAACTTAGCTGACTCTGTTTTTATGAGAGATCCTGTAATAAATCCAAGAAAAGGTGTTTTAGGAGAATGGAGAGTTTCAGTAGGTGGTAGTAATCCTACAACTAATGTTGCAGATAAAGCTCCTTATGTTTGGATAGCTCAATATGGAGGTATTTTATTTAATCCTCAAACTGGTCAAAATGATGCATTTTATGCACCAACATTTTTCGCTACTAAAGCAGTTGAGTCTGTAGCTAAACTTTATAGACCTGTAATCAAAAAAGTTGCACAAATTATAGACCCTGTAGGAATGGGTAGATTATCTGGTAAGGAAATGGTTAAAACAACTTTTAATGCTAGAGAAAAAACAATGCATAAAATTTGGCTTAAAGATAGTGGTGAGAGAGCTAAGAAAGATGAAGAAATTGGAAAAAATAAAAGACGTACTAAAAAAGTTAGCAGTCGATATGAAGGTCAAGATGGTATGGAAATGACAAGCAAACTTGGTCTGGCGTATGAAGAAGGTATTGAAGCTGGTGCTGAAGCAACTATGGAATATTTATATGGTGGTAGATTAGCAGATGTAAAAACAACATTTCAAACAGCAGAATATAAGCGTAGAAAAAAAGGTGGTAAAAATAAAACTAGAACTGTTAAAGGTTCTAAACGAACTATAAAATCCAAACAAAATATAGGTGTACAATCAACAGGAACACAAGTAAGAATTATTGCAGATATGCGAGAGTTGAAAGCTAAAGATAGAAGTAAATCTAGATATTTAGTAGGTCAAAATAATAGATATAAATCATCAGTTTTAGAACCTTCAAAAGTAAAAATTAGAAGAGAACAAGTATTTGATTTAGGAGAAATAAAGCTAGATGAAAGTACTAGAGCTTTGTTAAAAGATGCTAGAGAGAAAGGAATTATAGCTTTTAAATTTAATGGAAATAAAATACAAAATGCAACTATAAAAGATGTAGATCGATTTATAGAACATTTTGATATAAATACAAAAACAGGAAGCATTTTAAAAACTGACACAAATGCAGGTATTAGAGGTAATGCAAGTCATACAAGTAAAATTAGAGAAAACATAGAACAAAATTTAACACCTTCTCAAATTAAAGAAATAAATATGGAAGCTACTGAACGAGTAATGAAACAAAACTTTGCTACAGGTAAAATTAATAAGCTTTCTATAGATAAAACTGGTAGAGTACACGCGGATGTTGCATATGCAAATGAACCTGAATTAATTACAATAAAAGCTGAAATTAAAAAACTAGAAAATGAATTAAGAGTATTAGAAAAAGCTAAAAAGGAATTAAAAGGAATGAACTCAACAGCAGCAGTTTCAAGTGTAGGAAGTGATGCAAAATATGGTTACATAAAACAACTACAAGCTCAAGGAAACTACACAGAATATGACGGTAAAATAGTTCTAGGTATTAAAGATAAAGGTGCCACATATACAAGACCTTATATAGATAACGGTAGAACTTATACAGAAGATAATGTAAAAGCATTACTTTCTGGTAGTAAGACTAGAAAAGTTAAAGATAGACGACCAGAAGGTGGAGAAATAGATCAAAGAATCCATAAAATTAAAAAAAGGTTATTTGGTGTTGCAGAAGATAAAGATAGAAATAATCCTACTAAAACAAGTTTATATGGAAAACAGGATTTGCTACTACACACAAGAATGGGATTTGAGCAAGACACATTAAAAGGATCCATAATGGGTCAAAGAACAAAAATTACTCAAGAATTAATTGAACGAGAAACTGCAAAACAAATAGGTGGCGATTACTTTCAACCAGTTATGGTTAGTGGAACAAGTAGAAAAATTAAATCTGTATCTAGACAAAGTGAAACTGCTGCCGGTGCTGCAAGAATGCCTACTAAAGGTAGCAAAGGTATGACTAACTTAAGTTTTAAAATAGATAAATCACAAGCAGCGTTAGCAGACACTAGAGGACTTGGAAAATATGTAGTAGAAGTACATTCAAGCAGTGTTACTCCTATAGGTTCAAAAGCAGGTAAATCTGCAATTAAAAAAATTAATCCTACAAATGTAGAATTTAAAGGTAAAAACATTATTGAATTAACTTATACAGACCCATCATTACCTACAGCTCAAATGACATTAAGAGCTGGTATAAAAGGTGGTAAGTTAAATAAAAAAGGTATAAGTTTACAAGCTACTGGCGGAGGAAAAGTACAAAACGTTACAGCGAATAGAGGACAGAATGTAGTGTTTATTGAAGATGGTGATACTGGACAATTAAGAGTATCTAGAAAAGGTGAAAACATTGCAGCAGATAAAAAACGTGTTTATGGTATTGCTGATGGTCAACATAACAAAGGAAGATTAAATAGTAATGAAATCAGATATTTAAGAGCTACACCTGCAGAAATGTTAGGAGATAATTTACCTAAGAATAACTTAGATTTTTTTACTGATGCTGCATTCTTTGGTGCTGCAATTAGAGATGCAGAAAAAGGAATTACAAGTAGAACTAATACAAAAGCTACTCACGGATACAATATACACGAAGAAGAATCAACTAGAGGGTTTATAATAAGATTTGAAGATTACTAGGAGATAAATGGTTTATGGAAATCAAAATTCTGCACCAGATGCAGAAGTGGTATTTAGAGCTTGGGCTATAGCAAGAACACCAATAAATAATATATGTAGCACTAGAGTGGCAACTAGATTGCCTAGAAATGCTCAACTACCATTTATGACTTATTTTAGAGCTGGTGGTGTACCTCTTGATCAATTTTCTGAAGTATTAATTGAAGAAGCAATTATTCCCATTAGCTGTTATGCAGGTAGATGGGGTGGTAATGGTACAGACCCTCAACCCGATTATGCACAAGCTTATTCTTTAGCAGCAGCAGTTCAACAAGCAGCTTTTAATGAATCTAACAACGCAATTACTTTAAGTAATGGTGATAAAGCATTCATTTATGGTTTTGAAATTGTAGATGGAATTTCACGAATAGAGGAAACAGAAACTGGCTTGGGGTTGTATACTATTACTATAGGAATGACATATAGGTATGATACATAATGAAAAAAGTACAAGTTAATCCATTAATGACTTTCACACAAGTGTGGTGGGATGTTAATGGTGAAGAAACTCTATTTACAAAAAATTCTTGGGTAGAAGTCTCAGAGTCTACTTGGAAAGATATGAGCAAGCATATGAAGCCAATGAGCGACACTATGCAGGGACAAGTCTTCATCGCTGAAGATGAGTCTATTGCCACTAACCAAGTAATCGAGCGCGTTGACCTTACCGACAAGGTTGAAGTTGACGAAGTCGTGGAAGAAGACCCTTCATCTGATTGGTTTCAAGCAGAAGAAGAGTAATAGGTAATTGACGTAAGTCAATTGTCGCGACAATTGAAGTATAAGATATATAGTAGGAGAGAGTAATTATGCCAGCTACACAAGGTTCAATATCTGAGGTATTGATCGGTACTGGGGTCCTTTATTTAAAGGATCGAACAACAGCTTCATTAGCTTTCCCAACAGATGCAGGCGGAGCGTTTGATACGCCAACCGCTATGACACCTGCTTGGGAAGAAGTAGGCTATTCTGAAGATGGTTGGACTCTTGAAATGGATAAAACTTTTGAAGACATTATGGTGGCTGAAGAAGTAGATCCAATTAAGACAATTAAAACCGCTCAAGAAGTGAGATTAACAGGTGAGCTTTCACAAGCTTCACACGCTAAGTTAATTATTGCTCTTGGTGGTGGAGCATCAACATCCGGTAAAATCGGACACGGTGCTAACGGTGCTGCCGGTGCAACTGCATCAGGTTATAACACCTTAGTACCCCCAACATCATCCTCATTTAATGAGTATGCAATGTTGTTAGTTGCTGATGGTCCAAAAGGCTCAAACGGAGTTGCCACTAGACACGTAAGAATCCCACGCGCAGTAAGCGTTGGTTCTTTCTCTATGGCACACGCTAAAGCCCCAACAAAAGTTGTTTTGAGCACAGAGTTCAAGATACTAGTACCTGACACAACATTAAATGTTGGTTCAGATAGTAATGGTTACAACTACTTGTTCGACATCGTTGATAATACAAACGCTGCCGGTGCAGGTGGATCAAGTAATCCGTAATATTAGATAGGAGATAAGACGTGAGTGAGAAGACAAGATTTAAGGATTTTGACGCTGCGGTAGAAGAGTCTGACAAAGAATCTATCGAAGTCAAAATAGCGGGAAGGGACTATCAGTTCCCCCCAGAATTGCCTGCAAGGGTAGTATTGAGTCAGTTAAGATTTATGGACGACACTGGTCAACTAGCCGCAGCTCAAATTCCTGAATGGCTTGCCACATTGATAGGACAAAGTAATTTAGATCAAATGCTCGAAGATGGAGCATCTTGGACTAAGCTTCAAGAATTATTACAGTTTCTTTTAACAGAATATGGAGTAACACCTGAAGTAGATGCAGGTCCTATAGATGAAGGAGACGAAGACAGCCCAAACTAAGTTACACTCCATCCGATCTTTTATTAAGGTGGAGTGCGATAGAAGCTGATTTTTTAAGATACTACAATATAGACGAAGCTTTACACGTAGGCTGGAAACGATTTCTTCGTTTATTATCAAATTTACCATTTGAAGGTTCTGCATTCTTTTTACCTCTTTTAATTAGTGCAAGAGAAGGTAATGATTATATAAGTGAATCAGAAAAAGAAGAGAACCCCGGTTCTTGGTACAAACAACAACGCGACAAAATTAGAGGTCGTTCTAACAAACAACGTAAAACATTGAGTATGGAAGAATTTATGCAAGAAACAAGAGATAATTAATGCCGGGTAAATCAGCTGATATAGCATTAGATGTTGCTTTAGTAGCATCTTTAGTTGGTACAGAGCAAATAGCTAATGAGGCTAATGAACAAGCTAAACAATTAGCACCTGTATTTAATAATTTAAATGCACTTGCTAATGGAGCTTTCGTATCTATTGGTGCCGCTGCTGTTGGTATGGGTGCTGCCGCTGCTGCAGGTATTGCAAGCTTAATACAATTTGAAGATGCCTTTGCGGGTGTTAGAAAAACTGTTGATGCTGACGAAGCTGTTCTTTTAAGATTAGCAGACACTATACGTGATTTAGCTACAGAGTTACCAATTGCTGCTACAGAGCTAGCAAGAATAGGTGAGCTTGGTGGTCAATTAGGTATAGGTGCTGAGAGTCTAGAAGAATTTATTGAAGTTGTAACAAAACTTTCTGTTGCAACTGTTTTGAGCACAGAAAACGCAGCTCTTGCTCTAGCTAGGTTAGGTGCTATTGCAAACATACCTGAACAATCTATGGGTAATTTTTTTGAAAGAACAGGTGCTGCAATAGTTGAGTTAGGTAACAACTTTGCTGCAACTGAAGATGAAATTATTACAACAGTATTACGTATTGCAACTGCAGCTGAACAATCGGGTGCTTCTACTCAAGACGCTTTAGCTTTTGCTACTGCTCTTCAAGCTATAGGTGTTCCATCACAAGCTGGTGGTACTGCTGTAGCTCGTCTTTTTCAAGAAATTCAAAGAGCTATACAAAATGGAGGAGAACAGTTATCTTTATTTGCAGCTATTGCAGATACGACATCTGAAGAATTTGTTCAAGCTTTTAGTGAAGATGCTTCTATGGCAGTCGTTGATTTTATAGAAGGACTAAGTAGCGCTGAAGAAAGAGTAGACGGATTACAAGATACTTTACAAAAACTTAATCTATCACAAAGAAGAACTCAATTAGCTATCGGTGGTTTAGCAACAGCAGAAGGATTATTAAGAGATGCTATGATCACCTCTAGAACAGCTTATGAATCTAACATAGCTTTAAATGTTGAAGCAGCTAAAAAATTCGCTACTACTAAACAGCAAATGGTTTTGCTAAAAAATCAAATAAAAGAATTTACAATGGAATTTGCAGAAGGTTTGCTACCTATCTTTAGAAATTTTATTTTTACTCTTCAATCTTTCAGCCTTGCAGCTGAACAATCTGGACTGACTTTCTTAAAAGTACTTAAAGTACTTGGTGGTGCTTTTGCCTTAGCAAGCATAACTAAGATGATTGTTTTGATTGCAAAACTTAACGCACATCTTCAAATGACAGCAGTAGCTGCAGGTGCAGCAGCTGCCGGTACTGCAGCAGCTACAGGAAATATTGCAATGGCAGCTATAGCCATAACAACAATTACTGCAGGAATAGTTGCTATAAAATCAGCATTAGATGTTGCATCTGATATTGGAGGAGCAGCACTGTTTACTAATGTACTTGGACAAGCAGAAGATTTTGCTATGGGTGCTACTGAGCAACTAAATATGTTAAAAAACAATGTTGTTGAAACAAAAAAAGAATTTATGGAATTAAGCGGTTTAGATGATCAATTTACTAATTATCAAGATTTTATAGATTCTGTTGATGAAGTTGATACGGAAAATTTGAAAGCATTAGGATTTACTGATAGTGAGATAACTAAAATAATTAACGCTAATGATCAAATTGTTTCATTAGACAAGAACATTAAAAACTTAGAAAATAACTTACAAGGTGTATTTGAGGTAGAATTTGAAAAATTGACAGGTGCTGGTGGTGAAGTAGGGAAATTCTTTACATCCATAAATTCGCTATCTCCAGATTTAAAAGCAGATTTAGGTGTTGATAATTTTATGGAAAGAATATTGTTAGGAGGAGAAGAACCTGAAGTTCTTGCTGTTTCAATGCTTGATAAAGTACAAAAAGCAATAGAAGACACAATGAAAGATGGTAGATTAGATTTGAAATCTGTTGGTCCATTTGGATTTTTTGAAACTGAAGATGAGAAACAATCAGCTTTAGCCAATCAAGCGTTTCTTCAAAATATGGAAAAAAATTTGGAAGATATAATAAATAAAGAAGGATTGCTTGGTAAAGGTATTATTGATTTTCACGAAAATAAATTAGAACTTTTAGCTGAAGAAACATTAATAAGAGAAGGTAATGCCTCTTTTAGTGACATAGAGTTGAAACAAAGAAAAGAAAAAATATCAGACGAAAGAAAAATGGGTGCTTTTAGAGATAGAGAAAGAGGAATTTCAGAAAGTATCATAGCTAATACAGAATACTCTGCAACTGTCAAAGAACATATTGCAGCAATAGAACAAGAAATATTGGATGCACAGAATGAAGAACTAAGGCAACAATTTTCAATATTAACTCAACAAGAAACAATTGCTAAAAATGTTATAAATATAGCAAAAGAATCTTCTAGAGGAATTGCAAGTCTTTTTAATGACATTCCAGATCAAATACAAATGTCTGCTAGTGAGATAACTCGAAACTTACAAGATCAAGCTGTCTTAGGAGCAGAGTTTGTAAACACAATAACTCTTTTACAAGCTCAAGGATTTACTGCTTTAGCTGCAATGCTGGCAGAAGAGGGACCAGCTGCTTTAGCTGCAGCACAAGATTTCTTAAAGTCTCCAGAGTTAGCAGCAGAAGCTGAATCTAATGCAAGAGGTCTTATAGAACCTACATTACGTGCTATTGCTGAAATACCTGATGAAATAGAATTATCTAGTACAGAGCTACAAGAAAAATTTGAAGAATATGGTGGAGATGTAGTTGATGGTATGTCTAAAGGTATTAGGGAAAGTGGCGATCAAATTAAACAAGCTATTATTGATGCAGTTGAAAATGGTGAAGAAGGTCTTATATTAGAATTTGGAATCAAGTCTCCTGCTAAAAGATTTGTTCCTTATGGTGAAGCTTTTATAGATGCTCTTACACTTGGAGTCCAAAACAATGGAGGACTTCTTTCAATAGCTCTTATGGATGCTGCACACGATGCAGCAACTGATTTAAGTACTTTTTCAGAAGACGAACAAAGCGAGTTAATGAGTTGGGCTACAAACTACATAGGTAATTTGGAAGACACTATTGCTACAGCAACTACAAGATTATTTTCTGGAGATGCTTACAAAGCAGGATTAAAGAAATTTAAAGATGATATGGTTAATACTTTTGATCTAATATTAGGTTTTGACGATACCTTATCAAAAGCTGCATCAAGCCAGCAAAAAATAGCAGAAGCACAAGAAGCTTATAACGATACTGTCAATGAAGGTATAAAAAGAACTAAAAAACTTAATGATGAAAATGCTAAATTAGTTGAGGCTTTAACTAAATTTGGAGAAAAAGGTGTAGTAACAGCTTTTGAAGATTTGCAAATAAATAAAGCAAAACTTCGTTTATTAAGAATGCAATCTGATCTTAATAAATCAGATAGAGCCTCTGAAAGACTTGCAATTAAAGATGCTAAAAGAGAAATAGATTTCTTAGAGCAAGCTGTTAAGAGAGGTGTAGCAACTGAAGATGAACTTCAAGCTGCAAAAGAACGTCTTGCTGAAATGCAAGGGACTACAGTAGGTATAACTGGTTTTCAAGATAGAGACAGTTTTGAAGAAATACTTAGCTTACAAAAAGATATAGCAAAAGCAGAACAACAGTTCCAAAAAGATTTAGTCAAGACAATGGGTGCAGATGCATTAGCCGAAGCAGATGAAATTGTAAGCTTGAGAGAAAGAATAGCAGAGTTAGAGAAAGATACTGAAGGTCAATCATCTGCTGAAGAGCAAGCAAAACGCGGAATAAATAATGCTATGAATGATCAAGTCAGAACACAAATTGAGTTAATGCAAATAGCAGATAAAATTATAGCTCTTGGTCCAGAAGGTGTGGAACAGTTTAGAAACATTGCTACTGCTGCAGGTATGCCTCAAGAACAAATAGATAATTTAATAGAACAAGCTGACACAATGGGTACCAAGTATTCTGAAAAATTTGGCGCTATTTCTGAAGGAATATTCAAAATAAAATTTGAAGCAGAACAAGGAGCAATATTAGATATAGACACTTCTGTAGCTGAAGGAAAAATAAAAAATATAAAGAAAAACGTAAACGAAATTTATGCAAGTTTTGGTATGGCTATACCTTTCCCTGATATTATAGAAAACATACAAAGTCAAATTCCTGAAATATTAAATCCTAAAGATCCTGATGCAAAACATAAGTTCTTACATAAAGGTGGTTTTGCAAAGATAGGTACAAAAGCTATGGTTGGAGAGTTTGGTCCAGAAATATTAAGTGTTGGACCTCAAGGTACAAGAGTAACTCCTACCGGAATCAATGGAGTTGGAGGAGGAATATCTGTAGATAACATTATTGTAAATGTTACAGGCGTTCCTTCAGATCCACAGTCTGCAAGAAAAGCAGCGATGTCCATAAGAAAAGCTTTAGTTAACTTAGAAAAGGAAGGTAGTAGCTCCTCTATACTAGGAAGATAACAGATGATTGATAATAAAGAAAAAAGTTATTTAAAATCTTGTGAGTCTGATTGGGATTGTGGAAATTATTTTTATGGACCTAAATATAGATACTGCAGGAAATGTAGAGAAAAGGATATGTGTTAAATGGCTAATACAATAACAGTAGGTAGATTAACATTTACATCACCAGCAACTTTAAATTTTAGTGGTGGTTCCGATAGCGTCAATAAAAGTTTGTCTCTTCAAGGAAAGCTTGCTGTAGATGATTTAGATGATGCAAAATCTTTAAGAGATGAACTTATATCTATGTCTAAAATGAAAGTTCCAATTGCTTTTACCTATACAGGTGATACAACTTTAAAAGGTTATTGTAATTTAATTAGTGCTGCTATTGACATATCTAGATACAGTATTGGTGGTATAAGTTATAGTTTGGAACTTGAGTGGTTAGGTAAACCGGGAGAAATTAATTTAGAAAGTCATTTTTCTGGTGCGTTAATAGAAAATAGTCACTCTATAACAAGTACTACAAATCAAATGCACTCTCCTCCAAGGCAACATTATACTTACTATCACACTGGTACATTAACAAACACATCTAGAGAACACTTTCAAAATCAATCAACAATTATAAAAACTGGTGGTAATTTAAGAGATACAAATGCTACTTATAATGTTGATCCAGAAAACTATTATGAAGGTGCTGTTGAAATCAAAATAAAAGATTACCACGATCAACTAAGACTTAGAGCCGGTAGAGACTCCGACAATAAACCTACTGATGCTGTTATAGAAAATGGTCTAATTAAATTAACAGTTCTTGGTGATAATACATCTCAATGTAGATTTACTACACATCTATATGACCCCGACTCTGATGACTATACATCGGCACAAACGTGGTCTATCTCTGCTACTAATTCAGCTACTGAATGGCAGAGCTGGCAATCTATCCAAATATTAAAAAACGAGCCTCAAATAGCTACTATAAGGCTTACAACACACTACGATGCTACTAACAAAGATGGAAGATTAGTTTTTGATGTGACTATGAAAAGAGGAGCTAGGCATTTAGAGTTTGTTGCTTCGCAATGGCAAGCACAACAGTTAAACGTAAAAGCTGTTACTTCTTTAGCAGGTACTAATGCTACCGGTTATATTAAAGCTACTTCAGTAGATGGACAAGGTAATAAATATATTATTGGTACGCCTTCAACTTATACAGCTAATACGTCAAATTTAGGAATAGCTGTATCAGGCTCAACAGCAGTCAAAGGTTTCATTGGGGGTGAAATAGGTTCTGCGTCTGGTGCTAATACATCAGATAGTATAAGAGATCAATATATAGATTCTATATTTGAAACAGTTAGGGTAGTTAAGTCGTGAGTATTCAAGAAAAGGTTATGGCACCGGGTACGTTTACAGTATCTCTTAGTGCAACATCAACACCAAACTCTGTAATTAATTCTATTGATCCTTGGGGTCAAATACTTATACACAGTACTCGTGTTGATGAAAATACAGTTTCAAATCAAGATATGATTAAAACTGCTCGTTATGTAGGCGTAGTACAAAACTTAGAATACGATTTAGATTCATTTCAAGTTAGTGGAAAAGGAACAATGGTTTATCTTGGAGATACGGATTCAAGAGGACTTGTTGTTGCAGAAACTTCTACTAGTGGTGCTGTTCGTAGCTATACAAATAATTCTTTAAGTGATGTTTTAGATAGGACTACGAGTACACCTTATGGACTTTTAAGAACTGGCGATACAGCAGGACAACAAGCTGTAAGAACTAAATCAGGAAGTATTACTAATCCTACAACAGGAACAACAACCTACACAGGAGATCATTATTTAGAATCTACTTTTAAAGCTGTTAAATATGTTGTAGAACACTTTGATTGTGAATTTTATGTAGACAATGAAGGATACATATATGCTGGTAGACCCGAAGATTTATTCAATGGTCATAATTCAAATCCTACTTCTATCATTATTAGGCAAGGACAAGGTGAAGACCCTAACATAGAAGGATTTATTCCAGCAGGTATAACTACTGGTTTTAACGCAGAAGAATACATAACTAAAGTAGAACTTATACCAACTGGTGCAAGCAAAGATGTTTCTATGGCAGAAGCAACTGTATCAACTAATGAATATAAAGATCTATTTGATGCAAATTTAAAAAGAATACAAGTTGTAAAAGATTCAAGTGCAACCGAGTCAAACTATCAAGCTAGAGCTAATAAAGCTTTAAGTGAATATAACAGACTTAAAAAAACTGTTAACGTTTCTTTGCAAGGTTATGATATATCTGGTTCTTTTCAAGTAGGAGATAAAGTATTTATATACGATCCAGAAGTAGGTTTTGAAGACACTTCATCAAAAGCTAGTTCCGAGAGTAGAAGTATACATCAAGTTACATATCAAGGTTCTACTATAAATCCAGAAAAAATTAGAGTAGTAGGTATGTCTTACCCAGTACAAGATGGTATGGGTGTTTATTATAGAAATAGTTTAACTGGTGTAATCACAGATTTAACAGATTACATTGAATTTGAAAGTGGTGACATAAGTCTAGAAATAGGTGACGTAGGTCAAACTTTATCTACAGACTTTTCTACAGCTTCTGCTGTAATTAACTTAGGAACAAATGACGAATTTACCATACCTGACCAACCAACCAAACCATCCAATGGTGCAGTTGGCTTTGATAATTCTGTAGGTACATATAGAGATGGTGCTGGTGCCGTAAAAGGATTTATAAAATTAGACTGGACAAAACCTCAAAACAAAAATGGTACAACCATACTTGACGGAAGTCATTTCTTAGTACAATGGCGAATGGTTTCCGACAGAGATGGAAATAGTATTTTAGATAGTAATGATGTAGCTTTAGATACATCTGACTATCAATCTGCTTCTGTAGATTTTGAACAATCAAGATATATTATAGAAAACTTAAATATAGGGTTTACTTACACAGTAAGACTATTTGCTTTTGATTTAAAAAATCATAGTTCTGATGTTGTACAAGTTGCAGCTATACAAATACCAAGATCAAGTATTGCTCCTAATAAACCTGCTAAACCAGAAAATACATTCGGTAGTTTAGCTAATGGATTATTAAGAGCTCAAATAGTACATAAGCTTGCTCAAGTAAAAGATAACGATGGGAATGTTATAAGTTCTCCTATTAACTTTACTTTAGATAGAGATATTTCACATTTAAATGTTTATGGTGCTAAAGCAACATTTAACTTATCTTATGACAGTACAAATAAAAAAGTTTCTGATTCAGATAGAGATACTTACTATTTAGGTATGTTACCTGCTAGTAACGGTAACGTTGATTTAAACATTCCTGTTGTTGGAACTATAAATCTAGACTCTTTAAATCTTACAAGTAACGATACAGTTTATTATAGAGTTTCAGCAGTAAATATATCTGGTAGGGAATCAGAACCTTCAGATGTTTTTGATAGCGGTGGTGCTAATTCTTTAATTGATTCATCACATATTGGAACAGCAGTCATTACGACTGCACATATTGGAACAGCTCAAGTAACAAATGCAAATATTGATACTTTAGAAGCAGGTAAAATTACTTCTGGTTCTATATCTGGTAAAACAATTACATTAGCTACAGACTCAGGAACGCAATCAACACTAGAATCTAGTAACTTTTCTAGTGGTTCAGCTGGCTTTCAAATTAAATCTAATGGTGATGTTGAATTTAACGGAGGTAACTTTAGAGGAGACGTAACTGGTGCTTCTGGAACATTTACTGGAAGTATTACTGGTGCTTCTGGAACATTTGGAGGAAACTTATCTGGTGGTACAATAGATATTGGTGGTAGTGACTCTAGTAGCTTTCACGTTGATAGTGATGGAGATATGTGGTTAGGTGCTGCTAATTATGCAACTGCACCTTTCAAAGTTTCTTCTAATGGAGATGCTGTTGCTGGTAACTTAACAGTTAGTACTATAGGAATAACTGGAGGATCAATACATATATAATGGCAAATTTTCACGTAGACTCATCAGGTAATTTATGGCTAGGAAACACTAGCACTACATTTAGTACTTCTGCACCTTTTTATGTAACAAGTGCAGGTGCTGTAAAAGCAAGCAGTGGGGAAATTGGTGGCATATCTATTGGTAGCTCATCTATACAATCTACTAACTATAGTGCAACATCTGGCTCAGAAGCAGGTTTTAAAATAGAATCAGATGGTGACGCTTTTTTTAACTCTGTAGATATAAGAGTTGATGGATCATCTGGAGATTCTCCTTCAGGAAAAGAATCTGTAAATATAGGAAGCAGCCTTTTATTTTATAACAATACTGCAAATGATTTGGTTATATCTGCACCACAAGTTGCTATACAAGATAGTTCTGGAACACCGGGAGCAACAAGTCCTTCTTTGATTTTTACTGATGGAACGTATTCACAACCGGGTTTCTATGCTCAAGAAGACAATGCAAATTCATTAGCTGAATTTTATCTTTCAAATGGTACACACGATATATTTCACACAAGGTCTGGATCAAACACTCTTTACTTAGATGCTACTTACTTATCTGTATACGATGGTATTGGAATTAATGGTCAAGTATTAACAAGAACCTCTAATGGTTTAGAATGGACAACAACTTCTGGTTCACACGCAGACGGTGACCATACAAGTTTTCTTACACAATCTGCCGCTGACACTAGATATGTTAATGAAAGTGACCATACACATAGTAACTTAATAGGGGATACAGCTTTTAATAATCACGCTAACAGTTCTACTGCTCACGGTACTTTTGATAACTATAGTTATTGGAGATTAAGAGAAGATGGAAATAATGTAGGTACAGTAAGTAGTACTCAAAGTGTAAACTTTATTAGTGGGTCTGGTATAACTGTTTCTAATAGTGGAAGTGGTGGAGACTACAACGTAACAATATCTTCTAGTGGTACTGCACATACTCATACCTCTGTATTAAGTATAAGTGCTCTTGACTTAAATCTTTATAGAAATATAGTGCCTCAATCTAATAACTCTAAAAAAATGGGTACATCATCTAGTAATAGAATGTTAGATGTATTTTCAAGAGACTTTCACGGTGGTACATTTTATGGTACCTTAGTAAACTCATCATCTGAAAATGTAAAATCAAACATAGAAGATACTGGTTTAGGTTTAGATTTCATTGAAGCATTGCCAATAAAACAATTTAATTATTTAACTGCTGACCATTCTGAAAAAAAATATACAGGTGTAATTGCTGAAGATGTTGAAGAGATATTACAAGCAAATGAATGGGATGATTACTACTTGGTAGTCGATGATTCAGAAAAGTATTCATATAACACTAGATGTAGTCATCCTGTAAAGTGTGATAATAACGATTCATTTTATTGTGAAGATGAATGCTGTAGTTCGCATTTTAAATTTACAGAAGAAGATGATTCAATAAGTAATTGGTTACATCATACAGTAGAAGAATGTGAAGCATATGAAATAGATGGTAATAGACATCCCCATTTTAATTACTATCAATTAATAGGACCATTAGTAAAAGCAGTACAAGAGTTAAGCACTCAAGTTTCGGACTTAACTGCTAGAATAGAAACATTGGAGGGATAATGTCTGAAGAGATAAATTATAAAATATTAACTGTTGAAGCAAAAATATCAATATTATATCAAGCTTTAACTGAACTAGAAACAGAAATATATTCAACAAGCTTAGATGAGCCTATAGTAGAAGATCCAAATCATCCTGAGTGGGAATATAATTTTAAAACTTTAATTTTACAAATGGAAAAATATAGAAAGGAATTTGAAGAATTAGGCGGCAACTATGATTTCAACAGAATGAAAAAGAGTAACTAATGCCACAAACTACACATACGCATTCAGCACAAATAGCTACTGATGCAAACTTCGAACATTCGTTCGAAGGTTATCAATTATCTGACTTCACAACAAAAATATCTTCCGCTAGTGAAAATTTATATTTAGATGGTAAAACTATTATTTCTGATAAAAGTCTTGCTATTGGTACGCAAAACACAAATGATTCTTTATTTTTCGGTACAGTAAACTCTGAACACATTGAATTAGACCACAATGGTGTTTTAAATCTATTAACAGCCAAAATGTCATTAGGATCTGGTAAAACTACTGGTTCTTCTGGTCAAGTACTATCTACTGATGGTAATGGTAATTTATACTGGCAAACAGTAGATTATACACAATTTGCAGTAGGTAGTTTTGCAGTAACTGGTCAAAACACTGTTTCTGCTACAAGCACTTCTCAACAAGTTACTTTTGCAGAAGGCTCTGGAATACAAATAACAACAGATGCTTCTTCAAAAACAATTACAATAGCTAATACTGGATCTGCAGCTAATGCATTTAAAAACTTTGCTGTTACTGCTTCTGGAGGTTCTGCTTCCGGTGCTCAAGTAATAGCTGATACAGATGGAGACACTTTAACTCTTGTAGCTGGTAGTGGTGTGACATTAGCAACCTCTCCTACTAATGATCAAATTACAATATCATCTTCAATTGCAGGTGAAGCTAATCAGAATGCTATAACCAATATTACAGCACCTGATCAAACAGCAGTTACTGCTGCTTCTGCAACAGATACTATAACTCTTGATGGTGGTGCTGGTAGAAACAGAATAACTGTGACTACAGACCCAAGTAATAAAACAGTTGATTTAAAAGCTAATATATCTGAAAACCTTTCTCATAGTGGAAAAGTTCCTGTTGTTCAAGAAGATGGTACATCAACAGGGGGTAGGTTGTATAATCATTTTATAAACACAACTATAGGCAGTACTACATTTGGTGCTAGTACTAGAGTTGTTCACGTGACTAATGAAAGCGGTACTACTGAAAATGTCACTATGCAGGCAAAAACAGACGGTACATCTTTACTTTTACCCGTTACAAATGAGAGCGGAACTACAAATAATATAGAAATAGATATGGCAGAATAATGGCAGCTAAAACACCAATCAGAGCGGTTAAAGATGGTAGCGGTAATATTACAGGATTTTCCGAATACCAGTCAGGTGAATTTTTATCAGTCGCACAAGGTGGTACTGGTGCAATAACTGTAACTGCAGCAAGAACTGCTTTAGGTATAGACATTGGTAGTGATATACAAGCTTATGATGCAGACTTAGCAGCAATCGCTGCACTTTCTCACGAAGATAGCAAGTTTATTGTTTCTGATGGAACTACTTGGATTACAGAGTCTGGTGCAACAGCCAGAGCTTCACTAGGTCTTACTATTGGAACAAATGTTCAAGCGTTCGATGCACAACTTGCAGATGTTGCTGGATTAACTCCAAGTAATGGAAATGTAATAATCGGTGATGGAACAAACTTTGTAACTGAAACAGGAAGCACTTTAAGATCAAGTTTAGGACTTGCAATAGGAACGGATGTTCAAGCATATGATGCTGACTTGGTTGCTATTGCAGGTCTTACGCCTACAACAAATCATATTATCGTTGGAAATGGAAGTGCTTGGACAAGCACAATATCTCCAACATTTACAAACCTAACTGTTACTGGTAACTTAGACGTACAGACAGAAATACTTAATACACAAAGCACAATAGTTGTTATTGATGATGCTTTTGTAAAATTAAATACCGGTAATTCAGAAGTAGACGCTGGAATAATTGTTGATACTTCAGATACTGATGATGCAAGACTTTTTTATGATGTATCAGCTAACAGATGGGTGTTAGGAGAGAATCAATCTTATGATGAAATTCTTACGCAAAGCTCTACCGATACGATTACTAATAAAACAATTAGCGGTAGTTCGAATACTATTACAAATATTGGCAATACTTCTCTTTCCAATAGCTCTTTTAGTGTTACTGATGGTAGTAATTCAACTGCTATCGCACTTGGAGGTACAATCACTTTCGCTGGAGGTAGTGGAGTTGATATATCAGAAAGTTCTGGAACACTTACTTTCACTACTGACTTATCTGAAATCACTACTGACTTAAATGAAAGAGTAGATGATCAAGTAGCTTCTTTATTGACAGATGCCACAACATCAGGAATAGATATAGCTTATGACGATAATGGTAATGAATTAACACTTAGTGTTGATCTATCAGAAATAACAGAAGCGTTTACTGATAAAGTTGGAGGAATGGTTACTGGTGGTACAGAATCATTTATAGATGTTGCATATGACGACACAAATGACAGACTTAACTTCACAGTAGCAACTAAAAACGAAGATGATATGACATCTGATAGCGCTACTCATCTTCCAACACAACAATCTGTAAAAGCATACGTAGATACAGAAACAGCAAACGTTGCTTCTGACACAATGACGTTTACAAATAAAACATTCGATGTCGAAGGAACTGGCAACAGTATCTCTAACATTGATGTAGCAAATTTAAAATCTGGTGTATTAGACATTGACATATCTTCTGTTAGTGGTAGTGACGATACATTAGCTTCTGCAAAAGCAATTAAAACTTATGTTGACGCACAAATAGATACAAAAGATGCTTTATCAGAATTATCTGGTGATTCAGATGATGTTACAGAAGGTTCAACAAATTTATATTTTACAAATGCTAGAGCAAGAGGTGCTGTATCAGTAACTGATAGTGGTGGTGACGGTTCTTTAGCTTATAATTCAAGTACCGGTGTTTTTACTTATACAGGTCCTTCACAAGCTGAAGTCTTAGCTCATATCTCTGCTGGAACAGGAATTACAATATCTGGTGCTGGAGCAATAGCAACAACTATAACTCAATACGCAGATTCAGATGTTCAGTCTTACTTATCTGGAGGAACTGGTGTTACTTTATCTGGTGCT
>Ga0187219_1000271_pt1 | contig 24178 bp, 29 predicted proteins | sample 13SPOviralmetaG_FD_130162 | JGI IMG/M metagenome (GOLD analysis project Ga0187219, IMG submission 130162) | Marine viral communities from the oligotrophic San Pedro Time Series (SPOT) site, San Pedro Channel, CA, USA - 13 SPOT_SRF_2010-07-21... | ecosystem: Environmental > Aquatic > Marine >... | reverse complement strand
TGATAGGCCCGTCTTTGGTCTGTTTCATGCCTGAGAGGCGCTGTATTAGCTGTGGAGAGGCCTCTAGCTTCACTTCCGCCTTGGTTTTCTCTTGCACGAAGGTAAAGACACCGTCTTTGTACTGATCCCATGTGATCTATGTAAGTTGCTTCAATCATCTATCTGTACTCCAATACACTCGATTGTTTCTTGTTTGTTATTGACCAGCACTGAGGCACTTCGCAGTTGTGCCATGCAGATGGTCTCGCTACTGAATGTGCCGAGGTGGTGGTACCTGACGCCTTGCTCTGGGACGGCATTGAACCAGATCAACAGAAATATTGACTTCATCTGGTTTTCCTTAATTCATCACGGACAGCGACGATCAGATCGATCAGCCGCTCGGTCGTTTGTTGGGCTGGCTTGCCTGTTAGTCTTTGCAGATCATGTTCGAAGGCCTTCCGTGCCTCATTTACGTCTTTACTCATCCAAACCTCTTGCTCATGGCGCTTGCGGCCAGTTTCTTGGTAGGGCGAACATATACATTCAGTACATTGCGGCTCATGTGGCCCGTGACTGACCGTAGTTCGTCCTCTGTGCATCCGGCTTCCGCCAGTTCTGTTGCGCCCGTGCGCCGGAGATCCCGTAGTTGCAGTTCTTCGGGCAAACCCGCTGCTTGGCGGATCTTTGCGGCATATTTACTGTACAGACGCATGTCGTAGGGCCGTCCAGTGGTCTCTGAGATGATGATAGGCCCGTCTTTGGTCTGTTTCATGCCTGAGAGGCGCTGTATTAGCTGTGGAGAGGCCTCTAGCTTCACTTCCGCCTTGGTTTTCTCTTGCACGAAGGTGAAGACACCGTCCTTGTACTGATCCCATGTGATCTGACGCATGTCTCCGGGCCGCTGACACAGGTGATAGCACAACAGAGCCAGTGTACCGACGCTGGACAGCCCTTGTTTGTCCGCCTGAGCTATAAACTCATCTACTTGCTCGGGTTCCCACAGAATCACACGAGGTGGTGTCTCACTTAGCCCCATCTGGGCGAATGGATTGACTGCATTGGGCGACAGGAAGCCTCGACGGCCCGTGAACCATATGCGGCGGAGTATCTTACACACACCATTGGCTCTGTGGACACTGAATTGCTCACGCACCGCATCGTAGACCTTGTCGGCCATAGCTGCGTCCACGCTTCGAGCCAGCACCTGACCGAAAACTGCATTGGCACCACCGATACGAAGGCTGGCGACTGTCTTGTACAAGAACCTGTACGTCCGCTTCGTGTTAGGTGTCTTGTGCTTGAATGCTTTGTGTTGGGTGTAGAAGTGAAAGAGGGCATCTACGGTCTCTCTATCGAGCTTAGATTGCTTCTCTCGGGTTCTTTCGAACTCCTCAACAGCCCTCATAATCATTTTACAGTGTGTGGCAGCCTCTTCACGGCTTTCAAACTGTTCGTAGGTGGCTCCTACATGCTCTCGGGCGTAGTCTGAGGGGTTACACACCCACACATAATGACCCTTACGGCTCCGGCGCTCCAAGTATTTGATCTTCTCCATGTTCCGATACCTTAAATAGTTATACGCTCTCAATGGCTACAGTACGCCATTAGTTAAGGTCAAGCAGAAAAATAATTGTTGACGTAGATTGGTTCTCTGTTAATATCAGAGGTGCGAAATTGCTTTCGCATCCTCCCTGTGAGTATTTATACTCTAACTCTAGCCCCTAGACTTCGGTCTGGGGGTTTTTTAGTGGACAGGCCATAGAAAAAGGCCTCCGAAGAGGCCTCAACTAAATCTGACTGGCACGTCAAACATTAACTGCTACAGGTGACCCTAGCTATAGTAGGGAATCCTTCGTCATATCCATCATCTACTGCCTTTGTGGTGAATATTGTGTCCGAATCTAATTGCAGGACTACTTGATCTGTTCCTGTTTCGTTTGCTGCCTCGGAGGCACTTATCAGCGCATTTCCTAGCTCTTGCGCCATATTCTTGTGTAGTATCATACATGGTTGCCTCTTGTTGGTGGTTACTGTCGGTTTGAGACTTTAATTCTGAAAAGACTGGCACGTCAAGCAATAACTGCTACTCATCAAATGGCATAGCCAAATTCCGCTCAGTGTATAGTTATCCACATCCTTTGCCACAGTCATTCGAAATCAGATCGACGCCGCATCGCAGCATCGATTTCTGCACCGCCGCACGAAATCGTTTTATAAGATGATAAACAAACAATTCGACACCCTATCGACACTTTGTTATGGATCGAGCCGGGGCCGAGTGGCTCCGCTTAAATCTAACTTAGGAGACTGACCAAATGAATACTGATACAATCGACATGGGCGAACTGGCCAACAATCTGAGCAATAACCAAATATGTGATTTGCTGGAACGGGTAGGGAATCGCATCAACATTTTTTATGGGCTGCACAATATGTGCTGCCTGTCATCTGATTTTGCCAACGCATCGATGAATGGCCCGGTCATCCAGATAAATTGCGAGACCGCATATTTGGATGATCTGAGTGAGCATGAGTTTTTCGCTTATGCCGTGAACAAGGGCGGCGGGAATACTGAAGGCCAGCACAAAGGGTGCAACCATGAAAACGAGGGGGACGCATCCGATGGCTGATAATTCCCTGCCTGATGTGATGACCATGCTGTTAATACATGCCGCAGTGAAATCGGACGGCAGCCCTATTCCCTTCCCGGTTATATCGAGGCCACAGGCTGGGGTCAGGAAGCAGCGCACCTCTGCCGAGCTAGACAAGGCCGCCGAGGGGCTTCTGCGCCGGGGCTATCTATCCCGCCGGGTGACCACCAACCGAAAGCAAGTCTGGCGAAATGTCCGAGGGGTGGGTGATTGCACCCTCGAGATCACCGAGTTGGGCCGAGCGGCCATCCGCTGGTGATGGGGCCGGTCTACTCCCTATTGGGATTTTTCACATTCTGGGGTCTTCTTTTCTATTGGTTGGCCAGTTAAAAATTAGAGCCGCCCTCCGGGGCGGTTTTTTCTTGACACCCCTCAGAGCCATTTTCCGGCCCTCTGAGTGGGGGGTTATCGGCCCGGGCACTACATATCAAAAAAACCCGTTCCCTGTATTCAGTGCCAATATTGTCTTTTTATAGGTGTATTACGGCCCGTTTTATACTGTATTTTTTAGGCTCTATATATAGTGACCGTTTAAGTTCCCAAGATGGGGAATTCTTTGTCCCCTGATAAAGGGCTTGCAAATCACATTAGTTGAATGCTAAGGGTGGGCAGGGCCGGAGGCCTGTTTAATTTTTATCTAACTTGGAGACTGACCAATGAACACTTTCACAAACTTTTCGCACCTCTCACCTGAGATCATCTCGCTGGCTCAGAAATTACACGAGCGCCAACAGGCCGAGCAGCCCAGCCCAGCAATGCAGCGCCTATTCCCTGCGCTCGATCAAACCGGCTTCACTGCCGAGGCGGTTGAGTTATTCCATGAGATGAACGGCACAGAGACTAACTACGGCGAATTTGCCGGAGTTCCTGAAAACGTAGGCCGCCTGATCCGCCGCACCGATACAAACCAGCCGCTGGGCGTAGTGGGTGAGCGTTATGCCATCGCACAGAATGGGGAGCTGGCCGCCAAACTGGCCGAGGGATGCGAGGCTGCACTTCCTACCCGGGCGCTGCAAAACATCGAACTGCGGGAAAGTATCAGCCGCAACGGGCGGTTCAGCCGTTTTGAATATTCATTCCCTGAGTTGGGCGCAGATATCCGCCAGTTAACCGGGCGCAGCACTTCCCTGAAATTCCGGGTGGCGGTGGCCAATGGATTTGGCGGCACGAGTATTCGTGCGACAGCCGGGGCCATCGATTGGTATTGCGACAATGGCATGACGTTTGGAGAATTTGAAACCTCTGTTTTCCGCCACACGTCCGGCTTTAACCCAAACAAGGTAAAGCAGTTTGTGACGCTCGAGGCCGAGCGGTTCAAAGAGCGGGTGAGCATCTGGCAGCGGTGGGCCTTAAATGAGATCAACCCAGCCGAGGCCGAGCTGGCATTGGAAGAGGCCGGGATGGCTGGCCGCACAATCAAGCGTGTAATGGAGCAGCTCGATCTCGAGGCGCAAGAACGTGGCATGACCACATGGGCCGTCTATTCGGCGCTGACATATCGCTCGAGCCACAACAGCGAGCGGTTCGGCGTCCGCAATTCCTCAAACATCGATAACGTGGCCGAGGTGTTGGATCGCCGGGAGCGTGAGGTGGGCCAGATCATAAGTCACCCGGCAATGGCCCGGATCGGCATGGCCGCCTAAGTCGAAACGCCCGGTTCATCGCCGGGCGTCTGCCGGGAAGGCTCCACCTAATGTGGCCCGGTACTGATGAGACAAGCCCTAACTTGGAGATGACCAAATGAACACTCAAACCAAAATCACCCTGACAGGTTCTACTGCCGCCGCCGAGATTATTTCCGGCCCAAAGTGGGTGGCAACTAAGACCCGCACCGCTTGGGCGCATGGCGCAGTGATTGCAGAGAGCCGCCGACAGGGCCGCACCTTGCTTGATTTGGCTAACGAATACGAGGTGAGCGTGGGCACAATCGTTCGCATTGCCGAGGCGCAGCCGCAGCCTGTGGCACATGATCGGAAGGCCTTGGTGAACGCCAAGACATTGCTCGACGCTGTAGAGGCTGCCCGTGATGCCCGGAATGATATGGCCGCCCAGTTGCTCGAGGCGCAGCACGATCTGGCCAATGCTAAACTGGGCGAGGCGTCCGCCATTGCACGGCTGAATGATCCGAGCGAGGCCAACAAATGGAAGGCCGAGGCGCACCAAGAATATTTGCGCCGGGATGAGGCCGAGCGTGACCGGGCGGCAGCCGAGGCACAGATCGGGATGATGGCCGGGCGTCTGGCAGAATGTAGGGGCCGGGGTTTCTGGGCACGGGTATTCAATCGCTAATGATCGAAACGGGGGCGGCTGATGCCGTCCCTGTCCGCTGGGCTGTGGCCACCCCGGCGCTGATGAGATCGGCCAGCTAACTTGGAGAATGACCACAATGAAACTTTTGACCAAAGCAATCCGCACGAAGCTCGAGGCCAACGCCCGCAAGACTGAGATCGAAGGCGAAGACGATCACCGCCCGGTCGTGAAGCTATTCAACCCAGCCGGGGCCGCCACTTGGCTCCTGACCGAGATCGAGGGCGATATCGCTTTCGGCCTCTGTGATCTGGGGATGGGTTCCCCGGAGCTGGGCAGCGTCTCGATCACAGAACTTGAGGCCATCAAGGGGCCGCTGGGGATCGGTATTGAGCGGGACCAATACTTTGAGGCCGAGATGACCATCTCAGAATATGCCGAGGCCGCCCGTGCCTCTGGCTCGATTGCAGCATGAGCGGGGTGCAACTCACCAAGGCGCAGCGTCGGGCCGTTTATACGGTCTGGCATCGCTGGCATGAAAGCAACGGCAGCCGCCCCGGTTTGACCGGATCTTACCGGGAATTCCGCCGGGATGTGAAAAGCACCTTTGGCATGGACGGTGCGGTGGTGGTTCAGGTTCCCGGGATGTGGCTGGCCATCGAGGCGGACGGGTACACGCACAGCTAACAGCACCCACAAAAAGACATGATGAGGCCCGGTTAATCCCGGGCCTTTTCTTATGCCTGAGAGCCACACAGAGCCACGCACAGAGGCGGTAACAGTTACGGCATGAGGTATCACCTACCAGAGGGGCGACAGAGCCACTCAGACGGGCGCATAGAGGCTCTCAGAGATGGGCCGCCTGAGATGGCTGCACCGGGCGTCAGATCGGGCCTTCTTAAAGGGACAAGGTGCTATAGGGGATCGAGCAAACACCCGGGCGATATCGTGGCCAGAGGTGGTGGGATGCAGCAGGGCGGACACTCGAGCAATCACCCGGCTATAACGTACACCCGGCGGCCCCTCCCTCTTGCGCCTGTGGTACGGCAACGGCGAGAGATCCCGGCCCATTTCCCCAGCCCACGAGAAAACCACGGCAATCCGCCCGGGCCATATGGCGTTGGGGTCTCGCATTCCCCGGGCCGATACCTAAGAGGTAACAGGCCGAGACCTCGAAACACTGGCCCGAGCCTCAAAGCCCAATGAAATAAGGGGTTTCCGGCCATGATCAAGCCGCCCAGACCCCCGCCGCACCCCCCATGCGAGTGCCACCGGGGGGGTACCCGGTAGCGTATACCACTCTGACCAAATCTGGGGATTTTAGCACCGTAAATGACCCGGGTGCGGACCCGAGGAATTGGTTATGTCAAAGCACAAAGCGGTATTTCGGGGAAGATATCCGGTAAAGTGTCAATGGCTGACCGTCTGAGCCTTAGTTAGGGGCCAATATATGCACCTAACTGTTGACCTATACCCTAGACTTAGCTATTGTACCTCTATCTGGGGTAATAACCCGGGTATGCGCCAGCTAAGAGGATCTGATATGTCGGATTATGGCGTCAGCTTAGACTTAGAGGTGCCAGTTTACCTCGAACATGACCTTGAGGTGGACGATGATGGGACGCTGTACCTTAATTCGTTCCTCTACATCGGAGATAACGACGACTCGACGGAGGTTCGGATAGAATTCCAGCCTTTGGTGGAGTCGGTGGTCGATGTAGCCCGGGATTTCAACGACGGCTATAAGCAGTTGTATGGTATTGCCCATGAATTTGATCGCCACGCCGCTCGTATGCGTGAGTTAGCCGAGAAGATGGAGGATTCGGTAGTTAATATCGGAGATCTATTCGAAGTCGGAGATCTCGACGATGTGGAGTGACTCAGAGCTAGTAGATTTCTCCAAAGCAGAGATGCTTGAGGCTCATGTACGCAAGAAGCTGGCTAATAACCTAGCGGTGGCCGCTAACAAGTGCAGAGAACAAGGCCTACCGTTTGATATTACGGCAGATGACCTCATGCCAGCGCCTCTGAAGTGCCCTGTCTTCGGTTTTAAGCTCGATTGGTACAAGGATGGACGAGGTGGGGCCGACGATAGCCCTAGTATAGACCGTCTAATCCCTGAGGAGGGATATGTGCCCGGTAATGTCACGCTAATATCTCTCAAGGCCAACCGTATTAAGAACGACAGTGATCTGTCAGAGCTTCGTATGGTAGCAGACTGGGTAGAGGCCCAGATAACGGAAAAGGCCCGAGCATAAAGCTCGAGCCTCTCAGATACACTATCACCACCTTGTAGCTGTAACCAAGGTTAGGGTATATTTAGCCCCCCCTAACCACAATTAGGATTGTAGCACGGATTTCGTGTTTTGGCAATCCTAAATCGGTTCTTCACACTTACCGTTGACCTTGTTGTGCCATTTGAGGTATAATTATTGGGTGGCGGATACTCCATATAGTGAGTAACTTACTTGTCCATCAACTTACATTACATCCGTGCCGCTATCGAGGCCAATACCGGGATTAGACTCACACTTGAGCGCACCCGAGAGTATTTAGTCGAAGAGGGTCTCATCACCCAGCGACAGGCGGATAAAGAAGCACTGATCTTTCGAGGGTACGGCGAGTTCTTCCAAGAAGACAACCCCTCCACCCTTATCAAGGAAGATCCTCAAGACGTTAGAGACGATCTCCGTAGGGAGGTTCGTAATTTGGAGAATTCACGATGAAAGTAACTAAGGCTAACTGTGGTGCGTCTGTTAAGGCAGCTATGGGCGGATACATGGAAGTAGGTAAGGGTAAGGGGTTCTCCTCCGGCGGTATGGCCGAGAAGAAGCGTACCACCAAGGCCAAAGAGGCCGGTACCTACAAAAAGGGTGAAATGGTTGAAGCCAGCTACGGCGGTATGGCTAAGAAGAAGAAGAAGTAATGGCTGCGTGGGTGGCCTTGGTGTATATGTGCAGTCCATTAGGGGCTTCATGTAACTTGATAGGATCACCCAACCTATTCCTCCAAAGAGAGGATTGCCGACGAGAAATGATCTCTGTGGCTAAGTATTACGAAGCACAGCAATTTCTAGTACACGGCTTCTGCCACGAAGTTAAGTTAGATCACACCGCATAGCGGGTATTCCAATTAAACACCTACTACGCACTTAACTAGGTGCGATATAATTATCTCTGGACCAAGCAAAGGAGATAATTATGGGCTGGTTAAAATCTATACACAAAGCAATTTCTGAAGCACAGATGCGCCGGGTGGCGTACTGGCAGCTACAGAACTTAACAGACAAAGATCTCAAAGACATCGGGCTAACCCGAGGCGAGATCAGAGAAGCCGCAAGAGGTATGTAGTACCCGGGCTTCCACTCACGGGGCAGGGATATGATAGCAGAACTAGCGGCGTTTAACGCTGCGTTTGGCGTCGTGAAGACGGCTATTACGCACGGAAGAGATATAGCATCCTGCGCCAAGTCTATCGGGGACATGATAGGGGCGCAGGAATCTCTTAGGGCACGAGGCGAAAAGAAGAAGAATAGTATTTGGTACTCTCTAGCGGGTAAGGATACTAACGACTTCGAAGAGTTTATGGCCCTCGAGCAAATTAAGGAGCAACGCAAAGAACTCCTACAGGCTCTCCAGCTACTAGGCCGCCCGGGTCTTAAAGACGACTACCTTAGGTTTGAGGCGGAAGCCAGACGGCAGCGACGGACAGACGCCGCAGAGGCGGAGGCTCGAGCCTCTAAGATGGTAGAGTGGAGCGTTGGTATACTGGCAGTCCTCACAGCTATTGGTCTTATGGGGTATGGTCTATTCATCCTCGGTAGGTCTCAAGGTAAATGGTGATCTGGCCTTTAGTGGCAGTGGGATACGCAATGGTATTCTTTAACGCCCAGCCTCCATCTACATTCGTGAAGGTCTGCAAATACCAGAACCCCAACAATCAGTTTGCGACGGAGACCCATTGGGTTTGGCCCGAGCAACACTGCCCTCCCGGAATAAAGAGATAGATTGAATGGCTGTCGATAAGTCTAAGATGAAGTGCAACAAACCACGACGGACTCCAGACGGGTCCAAGAAGTTCGTGGTTAAGGCTTGCAAGGATGGCAAAGAGAAAATCGTCCGCTTCGGTGACCCCAACATGAAGATCAAGAAATCCAACCCTAAACGGCGCAAGTCGTTTCGTGCCCGTCACAAGTGTGACACGGCCAAAGATAAATTCAGCGCCAGATACTGGTCCTGTAAGAAGTGGTGATCTGATGGCTGCTAAGAAGAAGAAGACTAAGAAGGACGCCTGTTACAACAAGGTGTCTCGAGCAATGCCGAAGAACTCTGCATACCGTAGCGGCCACATGGTTAAGTGCCGAAAGGTCGGCGCTAAGAACTACAACATAGGCGGTAAGAAAAGTGGCAGCAAAAAAAAGTAGCACCAGTGGCGGCCTGAAGAAGTGGTTCGGGCAGAATGGTGGCAAGGGCTGGGTCAATTGTAAGACCGGCGGTCCTTGTGGACGTAAATCAAAGAAAAGTGGTGGCTCTTACCCAGCGTGTAGGCCCACGATGGCTCAGTGTAAAACAAAGGCCGGAAAGGCCGCAACAGCTAAGAAGACTTCTTCAAAGAAGGTAAGCTGGAAATCTAAGCCCAAGGGGAAGAAGAAATGAGCGACCACCGACTAGAGCGGATTGAGACCAAAATGGATAAACTTGCAGATGCAGTGGTGGGAATGGTTCGTATGGAAGAACGTCTAGTGTCTGCATTTAAGCGAATGGACTCCGTCGTGGACTACCAGAATAAGATGGATGCCCGTCTCGACGATATGGAGAAGCAAGCACTGGTACGGGGGCAGAAGATTGCCTTTGCCGAGCGTTTCTTCTGGATGATTGCAACAGGCGCTGTAGGTCTTGCGTTTGTATTTTTGAGGTAACCATGAACGATACGCCTAAAAAACTAACTGATCGACAGGAAGCATTCCTAGAGGCTCTCTTAGGAGACGCACGGGGTAATGTACGTCAGGCCATGCGAACCGCTGGCTATTCAGATTCCACCCGTACCTCTGAGGCCATTGCGCCAATCAAGGACGAGATTGTGGATCGAGCATCAATGTTATTGGCGTCTAATGCGCCAAAAGCTGCATTCGGTATCTTAGGGGTATTGGATGACCCGAGCGCAATGGGCGCACGGAATGCTGTGGCCGCTGCCCGTGAGGTACTGGATCGTTCTGGTCTGGTGAAGAAGGAACAGGTTGAGGTCAAAGGGGTAGAGGGTGGTATTTTCATCCTTCCGCCGAAGAAGACTGAAGAAGATGGCTTGGGATAACAGAACACGAAGTAACGCCAAACAGGCTATACCCTACGCATACAAGCCGGACGAAGAAGATCCGCTAGTTCTAGTCCCTGACATGGACATGGTACCTCTTGTTGAAGAGGCTATGGATTACTTAGACAAGGGACACTCGTTTAGAGAGACCGCACACTGGCTCTCCGAGAAGACTGGTAAGAAGCTCTCTCATCAAGGTCTGAGTAACATCTGGCGTAGACACCGTAACAGTGACCGTCAGAAGGCATTAGCTAAAACAGCTAAAAAGCGGAAACCCAAGACACCTAAGGATAAGTACGAAGCCCGTCTCAAGCGCAAGATCTCTGACTCCAAGCGTGTGAAGACAATGGCGGAGAAGAAACTCTCTGAGATGAAAGAGCCAGAAGAGCGGCTCGGAATGCCGTCTCAGGGGATTAGCGAGGGACTAGATTTTGAGGCCATACCCGAAGAACGGGAAGTCATATTCAAACCAAACGCCGGTCCACAAACAGAGTTTTTGGCGGCACCAGAAAGAGAAGTCCTATACGGCGGCGCAGCCGGTGGTGGCAAATCCTTCGGACTACTCGCAGACCCCATGCGATATTTTGCTGTACCTGAGTTCAACGGACTCATCCTACGACGCACAAACGACGAGCTTAGAGAGCTTGTCTGGAAAAGTCAGGAACTGTATCCGAAAGCGTACCCGGGAGCGAAATGGCAGGAGAAGAAGAGCCAGTGGGTCTTCCCGTCAGGAGCCAAGCTATGGATGACCTACCTTGAACGAGACGAAGATGTTTTGCGGTATCAGGGTCAGGCCTTCAGCTACATAGCCTTCGACGAGCTAACTCAACACCCCACGCCCTTTGCGTGGACCTACATGCGCTCACGCTTGCGTACAACAAACCCAGACCTCCCTGTGTTTATGAGAGGTACAACAAACCCCGGCGGCCCCGGTCACCAATGGGTTAAGTCGATGTTTATTGATCCAGCCCCAGCGGGTCGTCCGTTTGTGGCTACAGACATCGAGACTGGTGATCCACTCTTATACCCGGAGAACCACGACAAAGCGGGTCAACCTTTATTCTACCGGCGGTTTATTCCCGCCACACTGAGAGACAATCCCTACCTATTTGATGAGGGCACATACGAAGCCAACCTCCTGTCTCTACCAGAGATGCAGAGGCGACAGCTTCTAGAAGGCGACTGGGCAATTGCTGAAGGCGCTGCCTTCTCAGAATTTAAACAGTCTATCCATGTCACTGAGCCATTTGAGATCCCAAGTGAGTGGCGCAAGTTCCGCTCGTGTGACTACGGTTATAGCTCTTATAGTGCGGTTCATTGGTTTGCTATTGACCCCTCCTATGAAACACTCTATTGTTACCGTGAACTGTACGTTAGTAAGCACACTGGTAGGGACTTAGCTAAGGCTGTTCTTGACGCAGAACGTGGCGAAAGTGTACAATATGGTATACTCGATAGTTCTTGCTGGCATAATCGAGGACAAATCGGACCAAGCATTGCAGAGGAAATGATCTCTATCGGTTGTAGATGGAGACCATCTGATCGAAGTGCTGGTGCCCGAGTAGCTGGTAAAAACAGATTTCACGAAGTTCTGAAGGTAGACGAAGACACCGGACTTCCCGGCATAGTCTTCTTTAACAACTGCCGACAGATCATAGCAGACCTCCCCGTAATCCCCAGTGACCCAAAGGGTACGGATGATATCGATCCTCGATACAAAAGTGACCACGCATATGACTCGGTTCGATACGCAGTAATGTCGAGACCGAAGGCGTTCTCTCCCTTCGATATGGGCGGAAAGCCTATCACTGCGTGGCAACCTTCTGATTCAGTATTTGGATACTAACACATGGCTTTAATGGACCGTCCCGAAGATCTCTCTACCGACGCAAAGGCAGACGACACTAACGTCATTGCCCTAGAAGAGGATGGAGACGTACCTCAGGAGAACCTCGAGTTCTCTGGCCTAGTGGCCTATATCAATTCGCAGTACCAGCGGTCTAAGACCCGCCGGGAGATGGATGAGGAACGGTGGCTACAGTCCTATCGTAACTATCGTGGCTTGTATGGCCCCGAGGTTCAGTTTACGGACACTGAGAAGTCTCAGGCATTCATCAAGATTACCAAGACTAAAGTCCTAGCCAGCTACGCCCAGATTGTGGACGTGCTGTTTGCTGGATCTAAGTTCCCTATTGGTATCGAGCCACGCAAGTACCCTAACAACGTAGCCGACTCCGTCTCGTTTGATCCTAAGAAGATCACACCAGAGAAGATCGAAGAGAAGCTCGGAAAACAAATTGGCACAAAGAACAACATCACCCGCCCAGACTTGGAGCGGGATGCTGGTCTATACAACGAAAAACTACAGGATGTTGAGAATGATCTTGAAATGGGACCGGGTACTACACCCTCTGCGGTTACTTGGGAGCCAGCTAAAAAGGCGGCTGCTAACATGGAAACCCGCATCCATGATCAATTGGATGAAACAAGTGCAGACAAACACCTACGTTCAGTCGCTTTCGAGACAGCTTTGTTTGGTACTGGCATACTTAAAGGACCGTTTGCTTTCGATAAAGAGTATCCTCGCTGGAACGAAGATGGTGAGTACGATCCTATCATCCAGACTATTCCGAAAGTGGAAGCAGTAAGCATATGGGACTTCTATCCTGATCCAGATGCACGTTCTATGGCAGACGCAGAATACACAGTAGAGCGTCACCGCATGAGCCGTACACAGGTACGGGCACTAAAAAACCGTCCGTTCTTCCGTGAGGAAAGCATCGAACTCGCACTAGAGTTTGGCACGAACTACACCCAACACTATTGGGAAGACATCCTAGAGGACAACAACGTCGATTCTGACATCGAGCGTTTTGAGGTGTTGGAATACTGGGGCGTCATCGATACCGAGACAGCTATGGCTGCGGACATCGAGATCCCTGAAGAATTCGAAGACAGAGACGAAGTACAAATCAACACTTGGGTATGTAATGGTCAGATCCTCCGTTTGGTTATGAACCCATTTACCCCAACCCGTATCCCATATGCAGCGGTTCCTTACGAATTGAACCCGTACAGCTTCTTTGGAATCGGTGTGGCAGAGAATATGGAAGACACGCAGTTGCTGATGAATGGCTTCATGCGTATGGCCGTTGATAACGCCGCTCTATCAGGAAACCTACTGATTGAGGTGGACGAGACTAACCTTGTCCCCGGTCAGGATATGAAGGTTTTCCCGGGCAAAATTTTCCGGCGTCAGGCGGGTGCCCCGGGTCAAGCGATTTTTGGCACCAAGTTCCCTAACGTAAGCCAAGAGCTAATTATGATGTTCGACAAGGCACGTCAGTTGGCGGATGAAAGCACTGGTATGCCTTCCTTTGCACACGGCTCCACTGGAGTTATGGGTGTGGGACGTACAGCGTCAGGTATGAGTATGTTGATGGGTGCAGCGGCACAGAACATCAAGGCAGTGGTACGGAATATAGACGACTATCTACTGAACCCATTAGGCCGTTCCTTGTTCGCATTTAATATGCAATTTAATTTCGACAAAGATACGCTAGGCGATCTCGAGGTTGTAGCACGAGGCACCGAGAGCTTGATGCGGAATGAGATCCGTTCACAGCGACTGATGCAGTTTATGAATATGACGGCTAACCCAGCCATGATGCCCTTCGTGAAGTACGATTACATCTTGAGAGAGATTGCGGCGTCTATGGATCTGGACGAAGCGAAGGTCTTAAACGATCCTCGTGAAGCAGCACTACAGGCAAAACTAATGGCTGAGTTACAAGCCATGATGCCCCCACCACCTCCACAGGCACAACAGCCTCAAGGTGGTCCACCTTCACCACAAGATCCTACGGGAACTGGCGGAGGTAATATTGCGCCCGGAAACGCACCAGAACCCGGCTCTCCCGGCTTCACAGGCGGCGGCGGTGGCGCAAATGGTGGCAACCCGCCACCCCAACAAGGTGGCCCCGCTAACTAATGGACAAACAGTTTTATCGCCAGCTTCTGTTGCTGGTTAACAACGAGGATCAGTATCAGCGTCTCATTACATACGTTGATGCTCGTATCCAGCAAATCAGACAATTCATGGACACAGAGAAGGACCACCACCGCATCCTAGAGATGCAGGGAGCCATCTCCGAATTGAAACGGTTTAAAACCCTCAGAGACGAAGTCATTAAGGGCGCAGAATAAATGAGTGAAGACCCCAACGAGCAAGGTTTGATGGCTGACGTTAATCCAGACGCTATAGCTCCCCCGGACCCCAACGATCCAGATATCACCTCAATTACTGAAGACGAAATCGATATGATCGAGCGTCTGGTGTTTGCGGAAGCTGGGACTGAGGGTGAAGAGGGCCGTGACGCTGTTCGTGGTGTTATCTTCAATCGACTATCGTCTGACAGGTTTCCCAACTCTGTACGAGAAGTAATTGAGCAAAGAGGCCAGTTTGAGCCTATTGGTACTCACGGTAGCGTAGAAAATATCCCTGTTCCTGAGGATAAGCTAGAGAGCCAGAAGTATGAGATGGATGCCTATCTCAACACAGGCATAGATGCGTCTGGTGGCCGTACCTTCTTCCTGAACAAAGACATTGCGAAGCGTAGAGGCACAGACTTCTCGGGTGACAAGCCTCTCACGATAGGTAAGCATACATTTTACTCTGGGTTCCCGGGGCAAGAGCCTGTACGGGTATCGCCTACATCTCACAACATTACTGTGGTGGACAGCCGTCCGGGTACGATTGAACAACTTATGGACGGAACTATGGCCCCGGTTATTACCGAAGACGCCGTGGCTCCCGCTTCTGATCAGGAAGCCCTAGTGGCAGACACGGGATCTCAGTTCGCCAGCCTAGCACCTACTAATGAGACAGCATCTACTCCCAGTCCTCGCTTATCAACAGCCACTGACGATGTTCTGTCTAATTTTACTACTCGTGATCGTTCTGATGTGGGTAACCAGACCCGCTCTATGTTTAACCTCGATGCTCCGGGCACGATGGAAAACTATGATGCAGACACTGGACGAGTGAACACAGGTATCCTGCAATCTATCCGTGAAGCCTTGGGCTTTGCAGAAGGTGGTATGGCTGTATCTGGTAACCAAGACATTGAGCCGCCTCAGGGTGATGGCTCTGTCTTACTTCCCTATGAGCCTACTCTCCAAGAGAAGGCCAAGTACGCAATATCAGGCTTCCTACAAGACAAGTTTGGTATGGGTAACTACGAAGCTAACGATCTATCGGAAAAGTTTACGGGGAATCCAAATGCGACTGACGGAAGTTATGGTATTGGCCTTGCTGATTTTACTCCTGCCGGTCTTGTTTTTGGTGCTGATAATGCCCAAGACAGCTTCCAAAGAGCAAAAAACTCAGATGACCGACTTGGAATGGGACTTGCGGTGGTCGAAGGTGGACTCGCAGCCGCAGAAGCCTTCCCCCTCACAAAACTTGCCGCACGAGGAGCAAAGCAAGGGATAGAGACCCTAGCAGATATAGCTAAGAACATGGACCCTAATACTTTAGGATCTATGGGCGGGAATGTTTTCTCCGCAAAGAATGTGGCAACAGAACCCGCTACACCGGACGCAGTAGAGGTTCTAACGGAGTCGGTATACACTACCCCTAGAGCCACTAACATGAACTATAACAATACAGTGACAGCATATAAACTGTTTCGTGTAGATCCAAATCGTCCCGGTGAACTTTTCCCTCTTTATGTAGACGCCAAAACTGGCATTAAACCTAACGTATGGACAGAGGCTGTATCCGGTGAGATTGACCCTAAGACAGGTAAGGTAAAATCATCAATTGGTAACTTGGCCTACCGGCCCGGGTGGCATGCAGGTGATCTTCCTATGGCCACTCATATCGGACCTACACACAAGATCACAGCGGACCAAGCAGCCAAGCTAGAAGCAGATGGCGCTAACAATGTATTCAGCAAGAAGAATAGTAAGACAGGCGAAGTAGAATACTTTGAACGTCTACGGGCCGAGGACACAGTCTGGGCAGAGGTACAAATGCCAGCGGGAATAGATTGGCAGTCTGTGGCTGACTCTAACGCTCGTATAATGAAGAATGGTAATCCAGAAGCCAAGACTGCACATATTACAGACCAAATCCCTTTCGGGGGATTTTACCGATACAAGACTAACCCAAACATGACGGGTGAGTGGCTAATAAGTGGTAACATTAAGGTTAATCGTGTCTTGGATGACGCCGAGGTTGCTTCTATCAATGAAGCTGCCGGAGTATACGGGGATATGCCTAGAGTGCCTTACACACAAGGTGCAGACGAAGCTCCTAGTTCGGCCCCTGCACAAGCTGTCTTAGACATCCGTGCGGCTCAGATGGATCTGGCGGTTAAGGATAGAATCCAACCTAGTGGTGAGAACCCTCTGTTTGATCTATCACCAGAAAGCTACACGAACACTCTACCAGAACAAAAGCCTACATATGTACCTCGCCAAGACGCAGGTACCAATAAACCTCTTCCCGGTAATGACCGGGGCCGTCCTGTCAGTGCGGCTATGGACAAGATAGCAGACCGTCTGGCAGAGCGGATGAAGCCTTGGCTAGGTACAGAAGCACAATACTTCTATCACACCGGACCTATCGTAGACAAAGCCTTGGACATGGGCTTCTCTAAAGAAGAGATATACGACTGGATGAAGGAGTTTGCCGAGGCGTATGCTGCCACAAGCCCTCGTACAGAGACGGCACAGAACATTCGTAATGCCACCTTGGTTATTACCAAGCGCCAGCTAGGTATCGATCTAGACGAGATGGTTGGCCCCGGTGGTACTGGCATCAACGAAAGAGGCTATCCTATGATGATTGGCCGTAAGGGCGATCTCGTACCGGATAAGAATGGCGATCTAAAACCCCTAAAAGCAGACGGTATCCATAGGAAGTTACGGGATGACGTAGATGCTGGGGGCATCAATCCAGATACTAATCCCAAGCCAGCTACCTTTGCTGAAAACGTATACGGAAACCTAGATGGCGTTACTGTAGACACTCACGCTGTCCGTGGTGCCTTAGATGCTATGAATGAGATAGATCCGGGTAGCATTCCGATTGACTTCATCAAGCCTAAGTACAGAGACAAGTATCTTGCAGACCCGTCTTCTCTAGACCCTGCTACAATGATTGATGACTCGATTAAATCTCAGACAAATAAAGGTCAGAGTAAGCAAGTAGAGTATGCAGTATTCTCTGATATATATCGCTTGGCCGCTGAAAAGCTCGGGGTATCCCCGGCGGAAGCACAGTCTATGGGCTGGTTTGGTTCCGGTGACAGCACAGGCCTTGCATCTGAACTGAAGTCCGTAGCACGTCTTCTCGATGAACGTATCGACGTAACTGCACAGGCTATGGGTGAGGACAAGGAAACAGTCTTCCGCAAGCTACTAAACCGAGACATCCCAGTTTTACAGATATTTGGTACCGCTGGAGCGGGGGCCGCAGCCCTCGGATCTATGGATGAACAGATGCAGCAATTCTCCAAAGGCGGTCTGACGCAAGGGGAATCCGAAAAAGGTATCCGCACCCAAGAGGGCAAGGACATGGCTGATAAAGTCTTCAAGTTGGACTTTAGTAAGGCCGATATAAACGACGATGGCAAACTATCCGAGTATGAGAAAGCTCGAGGCGAAGCCATCCAGAAGGCAACAAATGAAGAGGATGGCATTATGATGGCTGCTCACGGCGGAATGCCTTGTGGTTGTGGTGGAGATTGTGACGGATCGTGTGGTGATGATGGGTCTATGCCCGGAATGATCGTAGGCACTGATCCCGTATCAGGTAACGAGATCCCTCTAGGGTCAGAGGCAGAGAATGTTCGAGACGATATCCCAGCGATGCTGTCTGAAGGCGAATACGTCTTACCGGCTGACGTTGTGAAATGGCATGGCCTCAAGCACATCTCAGGCATGATGATGGAAGCCAAGGCCGGTCTTATGTCGCTCCAAGCGATGGGACAGATCCACGAAGTAGAAGAGGTCTTCTATGATGAGGAAGAAGAATACAGCGATGATATGGTGGAGTGTCCTGAGTGTGGCGGCGAAGGCTGTGAACACTGCGACGGCATGGGCTACCATACTGAAGCTGAAGAAAGTTATGAGACATCTGAAGGCAATGAAGTAGACATTGCCGAGGTGATTACCGAGGAGGAAACTCCCGAGTACGACGAAGAAGAAGATACCGTCGAGACTGTCAGTTATGCGATGAAAAGCACCCCAAAGATTGCTTTCATTCGATAATTTGCGTGGCATGGGCTACCCGCAAAACCCCGGATAATTCCGGCTACTTTTCGGCCCCCCAAGGAGAATATCATGGCTAAGTACCGTGGTGGGTATCGGGATGAACTCGATACCGTAGAGAAGCCATACTCGGAAGAGATGGCTCAAGAGGCGCAACCCGCACCTACTGATAATGATGAAGCATCGTTCAAGAAGCGTTACGGTGACCTTCGTCGTCATATGCAAAACCAGATGTCCACAAAAGACCGTGAACTTCAGGAGATGAAATCACAGCTAGAGTCGGCTACCAAACAACAGATCCGTTTCCCTAAGTCGGAAAAAGAAGTAGCGGACTGGATGAAGAAGTATCCTGACGTAGCCTCAATCATCGACACGATTGCACAGAAGCGTTCCTTAGAGGCGCTGGCGATGGGTGAGAAGAAGATGGAGAGCCTAAAAAAGCTCGAAACCAGCATCACCCGTGAGAAAGCAGAGATGTCCCTAAAGCGGCTACATCCAGACTTTGATCGAATTCGCCAAGATCCTAACTTCCATGACTGGGCTGGTAAGCAGCCTAAATGGATTCAAGACGCTCTGTATAAGAATGCTAACGATCCTGTATCTGCCGCACGGGCAATTGACCTGTATAAGGCGGACAAAGGCATCAAACGAACTCGAGCCACCAGTAATGACGCAGCTAAGTCTGTAGGCCGCACAAGCGGATCAGCCCCGGCGTCAGGTGGACGTGCCCGTTTCACAGAAAGCCAAGTCAGTAAAATGTCTTCGGCAGAATATGAAAAGAACGAGGCAGCTATTCTGGAATCCATCAAACGTGGTGACTTCCAGTATGATATGTCGGGCGGTGCCCGATAAACAGACCCCTTGATTATAAGCACCTAAGGGTGGTATAATACTAGGGCACTAAGAATTGCATAAGTAGCAATCTATAAGGCAACGTAGAGCCACTGAGTTAAGTCTACCTCTACCTAACCAACCCCAAAAACAGAAGCAAGAACCTCGAAGACTACCAGAGCCTGTAGGCCCGTGGACGGTTAGCGCCTGAAACGCACCCTAGAGCAAGTTCTGCCCTTACTTCGTTCTTCTATCTGACCTTAGCAAGTCACTCAATGTGACTTTTGTTATCGCCATTAGAAGGAGAACAAACAATGGCATTCGCAAAAGCATCAGGTTATTCCAACCTGCCAAACGGCAACTTCTCGCCAGTAATCTACAGTCAAAAAGTACAGAAGGAATTCCGCAAGACTTCCGTCTGTGAAGACATCACAAACACTGATTACACAGGTGAGATTAGCCAATACGGAGACTCTGTGCGCATTATACGTGAGCCAGAAATTCAGGTGTCGTCATACGCCCGTGGCACAACTTTGGCTACACAAGATATCGCAGATGCAGACTTCACAATGGTTGTCGATCAAGCCAACTACTTCCAGTTCGCAATCGACGATATCGAGGCTGCACATTCTCACATAAATTTCATGGACTTAGCCACAGATCGTGCGGCTTACCGTCTTGCCGATTCATTTGACGCAGAAGTTCTGGGTTATTTGTCCGGTTGGGAAGGTGGCGCTGGCTCATGGGCACGTCGTACCGCAGCTAACGGCACAAAAGCCAATACAGCGGCAGATGCAGACGAACTCTTAGCAGCAAACAAGCTGGACATCACTGACTTCGGTGGTTCTGACTTGGGTGGTAGCGCAGAAGTTACATCTGTCCCAGTAGCAGCCGGTGGTGGCGCTGGTGGTATCACATCTCCTCTGGCACTGCTTAACCGCATTGCTCGTAAGATGGATCAAGCCAACGTAGACCAAGATGGTCGCTGGGTTGTCCTAGACCCTGTGATGATCGAACTCTTGATGGACGAGGATTCAAAATTCGTAAACGCCGACTTCGGCGGTGGCGATGAGATCCGCAATGGCCGCATGGGTGGTAACTTGGTTCGTGGACTCCGTGTCTACAAATCCAACAACCTGCCATATGTAGGCACAGGTCCAGACACGACAGCGGCAGGTGGCTCAGAGACTGCTTTCGGTGTTATCGTAGCTGGTCACGATTCTGCTATCGCATCTGCACAACAGCTTGCGAAAACAGAGAGCTTCCGCTCACCAGAAACCTTTTCGGACATCGTCCGGGGCATGCAATTGTATGCTAGGAAGGTACTGCGTCCAGAAGCAATGTTCACAGTGAACTATAACGTCGCTTAAAACTTTAGGGGAGGCCTTCGGGCCTCTCCACTCCTTATTGAGAGCTTAATATGCCATCCACTTTCATCAATCTTACAAATACCTTGCTCCGCCGCTTGAATGAGGTGGAGATTGAAGATGCTGACTTTGCTAGTGTTCGTGGCGTACAAGCGTTAGCTAAAGACGCAGTTCGTGCGTCGATTGCAAAGATAAACGCCGCAGAATTTGAATGGCCGTTTAACTCGGCAGAACACTCACAGACACTCACAGTAGGCCAAGAAGACTATAGCTGGCCACAGTATTTCAAGTCGGTTGAATGGAACAGCTTCTACATCGTCAATGATGGAGTGAATACCAAGACAACCACTTCCCTAGATTTCGTCTCTCGTGATTACTACTACGACAGACTCCGTAATGCAGATTTAGACGCCGGTGCATCTGGTTTGGGCTTACCCAACTTCGTATTCCCGTTGCATGGCAATGGCTACGGTGTCTCTGCATCACCCGACAAGGCCTATGTAATTAGGTTCCGTTACTTCCTGAATTACGCAGAGTTGATCAACAACGTCGATCAAACCCGTGTACCTACTACCTATGATCACGTCTTAATCGCCGGTGCCTTGTATCATATGTACCTGTTCCGAGATAACTCGGAGATGGCAGGTATTGCTGAACAAGAGTTTCGGGGCGGGATCAAGGAGATGCAGACCCTCCTATTGAACAAGTATGCTTCAATAGAAGACACTCGGATTAGCTTCTAATGCCTGATAAAATCCAGTCGTTTAAGGTCGTCTCCCAAGGCGGCCTAGACGCCAGTCAAAACCACCTATTGCTGTCTGAAGAAGATCCCGGTGTAGCCATTCGATTGGTGAACTATGAGGTGTCTCTCTTCGGCGGCTATCGTCGTATTAACGGCTTCACGCCTTATGGCGGAGATAGCATTTCTACGGTGGGTGGTGATGAGTCAGAAGGACGAGTGTTTAACCTATCCATATACTACGACGACAATCTACTTCGAGAAGATGTACTAGCGTCCCGTAAAGACCGTCCCTTTGAATATAGGGTGAGTACAACTAGGTCTGTATTCAGTGGAGTGGATTTTAATGGCAGAACTCTATCCGTCACTAACTCTGTTTCACTGGGAGTATATCTCAATGGCACTGAGTTGGCCCGATCCCAGTACACTATCGATATCAGTAACAATGCTATTACCCTAAACACGGCAGCCGAAGCAGACGATATCGTGGTCATAGACAATCACGAGTATAAGTTTTACCGCTTCGTGACCTTAGTTGGGTGGCAGGAATACACAACAGGCCTAAACCATTACACCCGGTCTCAGCCTTTTGCGACTGAAGTATTTAGGATTAGGTCTGCACAGTTCAACTTCGGTGATGGTAATAAGATATGTTTCGTCGATGGCGTGAATAACGCCGTAGTTTTTGACGGAGTAAACTGGAATTCTATTTCTCCATCCGGTGCAGGTACCCCTGCTAGTCCCGGCGGAGCTATGTGTTTTGCAGCGCCTGAGGTAGTAGAGGTCTATGAGAACCACCTATGGCTCGGTGGCGATAAGACAGACGCATCCAACATTGCGTATTCCACTCCTCGGGACGAGAACAATTGGACAGCGGCAGGAGGTGCGGGTCAGCTTCCTATTGGATATGACCTAGTCCAGTTTAAGCCCTTCCGAGACAATCTGTTTATCTTCGGTGAAAATGCCATCAAGAAGGCTATAACTAACTCAGACGTTAATGTGCCCTTCATCCTCGAGCAAGTTACAGCCAATGTGGGATGTGTAGCCCGAGACAGCGTATTAGAGCTTGGCGGTGACCTAGTATTCTTAGCACCAGATGGGCTACGCCCTGTGGCGGGTACTTCTCGTATTGGCGACGTTGAACTAGAGACAATCTCCAAGCGTATACAGACTACGATCTCTCAGTTGCCCTCCGAGTATGACTTGAAGAACTTGTGTGGCTGTGTGATCCGAAACAAGTCTCAACTCCGTTACTTCATCTCTGAACCCACCACATCATTGGCAGATGCTTTTGGTATCATAGGTGGACTAAGGACATCGGACCAACGTCTGGGATGGGAGTTTGGTGAGCTACTAGGAATCCGGGCATCATGTACCACATCGGGATACATAAACGGATCTGAGTTCGTATTTCATGGAGACTACGACGGTAAGGTATACCAGCAAGAAAGTGGTAATACGTTTGCCGGAGAAGAAATCTTAGCGGTTTATTCCACACCATTCTTTGATTTTGGGGATACTGAGGTCCGTAAGATCATGCGGAAGGTTAACACATTCATCCGGGCCGAGGGTCCGCTCGAAATGAATATTGCGGTGATATATGACTGGTATTCCCCGGACGTATCTAACCCATCCTCTTACACTGAAGAGAGCCGAGGACAGCCGGTACAATACCGTGTCCCGGGCATCGACTATAACGCAGCCCTAGTTACCTATGGTGGATCTGAGAAGCCTATTCTCAACACTCCAATTGAAGGTAGCGGGAACTCCGTACAAATAACTTATGTAACCTCAGGCGACTTTGCCCCTTATTCCATTCAAGGCATCGTCTTTGAGTTCAGTATCGCAGGGAGACGATAATGGCTGGCTATACCCGGCAATCTACCTCACAGATTATTAACGGCGCAAACATCACTGCGCCGCCGTTGAATGCGGAGTTCAACCAGTTAGCCAACTCGTTTGGCGCTGGGGGACACACTCACGACGGCACGTCAGGTAATGCCCCTAAAATTGATTTAGCTACCTCTGTAACTGGCTACCTATCGGACGCTAATGGAGGAACGGGAGGTAAGAACAACCTATCCGCTACTTCAAATCCCGGTAACGGCGATGACGCAAATGATGGCTATGGCCGAGGGTCTCAATGGTACAACTACACTTCTGACAGATGGTACATTTGTATTGATAACATCGTAGGCTCCGCTGTATGGCGTGAGATGCTTATGGTTGAGACCGGCTCTGTTATTGAACCCGGCATCACGGGTGCAGTGGATCTCGGCTCATCTACCTTTAAGTTCAAAGACACAAATCTATCCGGGTCTATGAATACCGTATCCGCAGCCGTATCAGGTGATATGACTGTGGGTGGTACACAGACTAATACTGGGGCCGCTACCTTTAACGGCTCTGCTACATTCAATGGCGTCACGAATTTTACCGGCGCAGCCAACACAATTGCAAATGCGGGAATTACTTCCGGTACTATTAACGGCACTACAATTGGCGGGGCTACTGCCGCTGCGGGTACATTCACGGCACTGACAGCCAACACTTCAGCCAACCTAACTAACGCCACTATATCCGGCGGCACAATCAACAACAGTGTAATTGGTGGTACTACCCCCCTGAACATCACAGGGCTTACTGTGGCGGCCTCTACAGGCTTCTCAGGAGACCTCACTGGTAACGTATCAGGCAATGTTACAGGTAACCTCACAGGCGCTGTAACGGGCGGTGTGACCGGGGATGTGACGGGTAACGTAACCGCTTCC
>Ga0187219_1000270_pt1 | contig 24182 bp, 25 predicted proteins | sample 13SPOviralmetaG_FD_130162 | JGI IMG/M metagenome (GOLD analysis project Ga0187219, IMG submission 130162) | Marine viral communities from the oligotrophic San Pedro Time Series (SPOT) site, San Pedro Channel, CA, USA - 13 SPOT_SRF_2010-07-21... | ecosystem: Environmental > Aquatic > Marine >... | reverse complement strand
TATAACTTTAAAAATAAAAAATAATATGAATTACATTTTTAACAACTTAATAGATGAGATAGCAAGGTCACAACAATCGTTTATTAAAACACCAAGTAGTGGCAACTATTACATTGATAGAACTAATGATGATACGATTAAATTAATTGTAAACGTAGTTGGTCATACTCCTAAAAAAGTCGAGGTTGAAGTAAACGAAGGTGAACTTACAATTAAAGCCAATTGTGATGATTCTACTAACCCATTTGTAAACGATGTTAATCTAACATTCACAGTTGGTAGAGAGTATGATGGAACAACTGCTGATGCAGTAATTGAGAACGGAATTTTAACTCTATCTTTAGATAAAAAAGAAGAGATGAAATCTAAGAAAATTAAAATCAAATTTTAATTTAGGTTATGAGAATCGAATAGAGGGAGGTTGAAAAATCTCCCTTTTTCGTTTTTTGATATTTATATATACACAAAATAATAAGTTTTATGAAACCAGCATATAAAGAAAAAACATTAAATCACATCGAAGGTATTGAGAATAGATTAAATACTATTCAAGAGATGTTAGAAGGAAAGAGACCTTCAAACCAAGCAGATGCGATTAAATTAGCTAAAGAGATTCAGTATTTATTGAATCTATCTAAAGGCATAGTGGAGCTATCATAACGTGAAATTCAGAACATTTTTATTAGGGCTATCGGCATTGTTTGTTGCATTTAATGCAGCATTCTTTTCGGTGAGTGGTTTATCTAAACTATTTGCTGGAGCATCTTTATCCGTAATAGTAATGGCTAGTTCATTGGAATTGGCAAAGTTAATTACTGCAGGTTATCTTTACAACTATTGGGAAAAGATAAATAAATCATTTAGGATATACCTAAGTGGAGCAGTAGTTATTTTAGTTTTAATAACATCATTAGGTATCTATGGATTCTTAACATCCGCATTTCAAGATACATTCAATCAATTCAGTATAAAAGAAAAGCAATTAGCATTCCTACAACAAAAAGAAAAGTTTTGGGAAGATGATGTCGCACGATATGATGTTGAGTTAGGAAGAATATCACAAAATATATCTACATTATCTAATGCTAAAGCAACTGGAATACAAGTTAGAGATACATCATCATCTACTGGATTTAGAAATACTATATCTACTACTGAACTTAGATTATCACAAAAACGTATTGGAGTTGAAGAAGAAAATCGTAAAGGTGTTCAATCAAAAAGAGAAGTAGCATCCGATTCACTACAATCAATTCAGATAAAGATATTGGATTTGGAATCAATGGAAGGTGTATCATCTGAATTGGGACCTTTAGAATACCTTAGTGGATTATTAGATAGACCTATGGATGTTATTATCAATTGGTTTATACTAATCATTATATTTGTATTCGACCCTCTTGCAGTAGCATTAGTAATCGCTTTTAATAACGCAGTTTTAGTAGATAGGGGAATTGTAGATAAAAGGAAAGTAGTGGCTAAGAGAGAACTATATGGTGAAGATGATGATAGTGATGATTCAATAACTTTCCCAAATGATGAGGAAGAGTGGGTAAACGATGAATCCGAAGATGATACAGATGATGAATGGGATGAAGACCACGCACTTGATATGGTAATGAATGATATGGTATCCGATATGGATGTAGAAGATTTCCTAAGTGAAGATGAATTAAACGAATACTATACTATCAAAGCAAATGATAGAGAAAAGTTCTTAGAGGATGTATCAAAAGATGATGTTGAAACTATTATCGAAGCAAATGAAAATCCACCAGCACCAACTGAAGAATTGGTAGAAGCAGTTAATTCATATAAAGATTTTATAAACCCATTAGATAATCTAAAAAAAGATACATCTCGTAGAGGTATTGATATTGATGGTGATGGTACTATTGATGGATATGATAATACAGGCGATGGATTGATTGATGAACCAAAACCATCATCATCCCAACGAGCTAAGTATGTGATGAATGAAAAGCCATTCTACGCTAGACCTAATTTCAATTGGGGAGATAGAAGTAAATGGATTAACAACCAAAACGCAGTTAACTATTGGTTAACATTTATAAAGAATGAATCGGATAGTTCTTATCCAACTGATTTCAATTCAAAAACTTATTAAAAAACATTTGGTTATATCAAATCTTTTTCGTATATTTGTGTATAAACAAATAGAAAATGGATTTAGGATACGCTTGTATTAATATGACTTTATCGGCTAGTAAGCCAAAAATTACCACTAATCGTTCAATGATTAAAAAAACCTTTAAAGAAAAGGGATTGGATTATGCTGGTGAATTGGGTTTGAAAAACGCTAGAGATTTATTCCACATACTTAAATGGAATAACGAAAATGGAATCAAACTATTCAGATTATCTTCTGAATTCTTTCCTTGGGCTAGTGAATATTCATTCGAAGAACTACCTCAGTTCAATCGTATTAAAACTATATTAGCTGGATGTGGTCAATATGCTAAAGCTAATGGTATCCGAATTACTTCACATCCAGGTCCTTTCAATGTATTGGTATCACCAAGACCACATGTTGTAGAAAACACTATTACTGATTTAGAAATACATGGTAGAGTTTTTGATTTAATGGGTTTATCAAAAACACATTATAATAAAATCAATATTCATTGTAATGGTGTGTATGGTGATAAGATATCTGCAATGGATAGATTTTGTGAGAACTTCAAAAGATTATCACCATCAGTTCAGAGTAGGTTGACTGTAGAGAATGATGATAAAGCATCTATGTACTCAGTAAAAGATTTGATGTACATACATGAACGTTGTGGTATTCCAATTGTATTTGATTATCACCACCACCAATTTTGTACAGGTGGGTTAAGTGAAGAGGAAGCTCTTAAACTTGCAATCACAACATGGCCTAAAGGTATAAAGCCAATTGTACATTATTCAGAATCAAAAGCATTGCATGAAGAAAATAATAAATTAAAACCACAAGCTCATTCTGATTACATTAATAATGTACCCAATTTGTATGGTACTGATGTAGCTGTTATGGTGGAAGCTAAAGCAAAAGAACTTGCGATACTTCCATTCATAAACAAAGTGAGTAAACTAATAAGTAAATAATATGATTATAGATACTAATATAACAACTCCTAAGAGGGTTGAAAAGAAATGGGGATACGAACTATGGATTCATAATGATTATGAATATTGTGGTAAATTATTGGTATTCACAAAGGATAGAAATAGATTCTCAATGCATTATCACTTACAAAAAAAAGAAAGTTGGTATGTACAAGAAGGTAGATTCCAATTCAATTGGTTAAACGTAGAAGATGGTAAATTGGAAAGTAGTACTTTGGAAAAAGGACAATCGGTTACAATTGAAAGAGGATTACCACATCAACTAATTGCATTGGAAGATAACTCAATTGTATTTGAGGTTTCTACTGAACATTATGATGAAGATAGTTATAGAGTTTATAGAGAAACACCTGAGGATTTATTATAATGAGTTACACACATACCCATTTACCTCACATAGAGGATTTAAAAGAGAGTATAGAATCAAATCCAGATGTTTTAAAAAGATATGCTAAGTACGAAGGGTTTATTGGAAGTACCGAATCAATGAATTATTTAGATAAAAAATTAAAAGAATATTATGATAGTAAATAAAATAAATAAAACCGAAGTAACATCCGATGATTTAAAATCATACAATGAAGCAATATCTAAATTAGATGGTATTACATTTAGTGGTAATGATGTTGGTATTGCTAAACGAATTATTACACTTCGGTTTGGTGGAGAATATGATGAGTTAACTTTGGTTAATTCAATTATTACTGAACGTTCTGATAATATGGTTGTTTACTTTGAAAGAGATTCGGTGAAAAATAAAACTAGAAAGACTGTAAGACATTCATCCTTTTCAGTTCAAACTGATAACTTAGGTTTGGTTGAATTTAAAGCTGATAAATCTTCTTGGAAAGATGAAAAAGAATATATGGAAGATATTGGTTTATTTGAATGTGTAATTGCACAACGTTTAATTGATTCTATTGATGGTATTGATGTTAGTGATTCTAATAGACGTTATAATCCTCAAATCAAAGCAGAGAAAAAGCCTGGCAGAAACGAAAGAGTAATGTTACAATCACCTGAAGGAGAAATGGAATTTGTTAAATACAAAAAAGCACAACCTCTTTTAGATAAAGGATATCAATTAGTATAATGGGAATATTATCATATAAATCAGAAGAACCTAAAAATAGAGAAGCAATAAACATAGCGTTTGATGTACCAGACGATATGAATATATATGAGTTTAAAATTATGTGTGTTAGAATGGCATCATCAATGGGATATCATCACAACTCAATTAACAAAGCATTTGGTGAGTTAGATTATGAAACACCATCTGATAAAGAATTTAAAGAATTCTTACATTCACTTAACGTAACAACTGGTTCTCTTGCACTTTAATTTATGGATGAAATTATACTACATAAACTACTAACTTTAGAAGTAATAGTAGAAACTATAATCGATGAGCTAATCGATAAAAAATTAATAGATGCAGATACCTTTGATGTAGCTCTTATAGAAAAAATCAAAGAAATAGATGCAATAACAAAAGTAGAAGAAACGGAATTTGATTATTCTAAGTTTTTTATGGGACCTAAAGGGGAAGCTTAAAATAAATTTGGAAATATCAAATATTTTTCGTATATTTACATTATCTTTTATATTATGGAAATTTTATATATCATATTAGGAGTATCAATTTTACTAAATATCTTTTTATTTTGGAGAGGTATAAGGTTGGTAACTCAAGTGGAACAATCACAATTTAATATTGTGGTGACAAATGAAAATACTTTACAAACATTGGAATCAATGTTAGAAGAGATGAGGCAATTAGATTTAAAAGGTTCTTTTGAATCCGATGATGAAGTTGGTGTAGTATTTACAGAACTAAAAGATGTTATTAAAAAATATAAAGATAACATTTAAATTATGGCTAAACCTAGAAAAAAGAAATCAAAAATATATTTCGGAACACCTGCACAAGATGCTATCATTGAATACAATGCTAGTACAGACCCACGTGAACGAAATAAAATATATAAAGAACGTATTAAGTTTCCGTTTGAAAAACTAGCTGAAAATATTATGAATACATTTAAGTTCTCATACTTTGATGTACCTAAAATAGATATACAACATGAGGTAGTATCCGTATTGATTCAAAAGATTCATATGTATAAACCTGATAAAGGTAGAGCATTTTCTTACTTTTCCATTGTAGCTAAGAATCACCTGATATTACAAAACAACGGAAATTATAAAAGATATAAAAAGACCGAACTACTTTCTAAAATGCCCGAGTCTTGGAATCCTGAAGATAATTTTTATTCGGATGAAGTAGGTTCTGAGTACAATGAGTTTAAAGAACTTATGTTACAATATTGGGATAAAAATCTAACAAAGGTATTCACAAAGAAGAGGGATATTCAAATAGCAGATGCTATATTAGAACTGTTTAGAAGAAGTCAGTATATAGAAAACTTCAACAAAAAACACTTATATCTTCTTATCAGAGAAATGACAGATTGTAAAACACATTACATTACAAAAGTAGTTAATGTTATGAAAACTCATCAGAAAAAAATGCTTAATGAGTATTTAGATTATGGTGAGATATCTGATAATACAGATGAAGATGAATTCTTTTCATACTAACTATTAATTACTACTCACTTTACAAAACCCTCACTTCGGTGGGGGTTTTTCATTTATTGATATTTATATATTGAACACAATATCAATATGCTATGTCAAATGATTTCGAAATATTTCCTGGTAAAAGTTTAAGTGGACTTTTTGAGGATATCTACAATAATCAAATTAATAAGAAGAGGCACATCTCTGAAGTGATTGCCGAATTAAGAAAATTAGTTCGTAGTCCAAATGATATGAGATACATAGGTCCACTTATTAAAGATTTAATTGATACCTCAGTTCGTAACGATGAATCATTGATTAAACTTGCTACAATAGCACAACGAATTATGATTGCTGGTACTAAGAGTGAAGGAGAAGCTGGTTTCTTATCAGAAGCTGAACGAGAGCAATTGTTATCACAAATCGATGAAGTTCAAATGGAAGTTGACCGGATGGATGATATGCAAAGTGAAATTGAAGAAGTAAAGCAAAAATTAGAAAAGTAATATGGGATTAGGTAGTAGTAGAAATAGCTCTATTGGTAGTAATCGTAAATCTAGCTCTAGGCGTAAAGATAAATCTACGGTTGGTATAGTTTTTAAAGTTATACTTGATGTTGATGACCCGTTATTAGATGCTAAGAATATACCTGAGATTGAAAAAGCAAAGTATATAGGAGCTATTCAATATAGATTACAATCATCCAACGAAAAAAATGAGAAAAAATTACCAATAGCCATACCATATAATAGTAACTTCTCATCCCTACCTTTAAAAAATGAAGTTGTAAGGATTATAACTGTAGATGGTGCTGGACTTCAATATGAAAGAGTAGTAACATCAGCAACTCCAAACGTATCTGGTGATTCTAATATCATCTCTAAATCAACTACAAAAGATAAAGGTCCAACTGCTGCCAAAGGTTCTGATTATAGTAAAGTTCAACAAACTGGTGTAAGTAGAAGTACACAAAAGGATACGGGAAATACTGATAATTATGGTGAGTATTTTAACTCCGAAGTGGGCATACATAAGTTAAGAGTGTTTGAGGGAGATACTTTTATAGAAAGTAGATTTGGTCAATCAATTCGATTTAGTGGATATAACAACCCTGATAAACAATTATACCCAACAATTACAATTAGAAATGGGGAAAATGGTGAATCATTATCAACTCCTGCTGGTAAAGTAACCGAAGAAGATATAAATAAAGATGATAACATTATATTTTTAGGTAGTCGTGATTATGTACTACCATATACTTTACCAACTAATAACGAACATATCTCTTTTGCAAACTACCCATCCGAATTAAAGGGTAATCAGATAGTACTTAATTCAGATAGAGTAATTTTATCAGCTAAAGCATCTGAAATGATATTTGCATCAAAGGGTGATTTCGGAATTATAACTGACAGTTTATTTTCTATTGATTCCACTGGTGGTATAGATGTAACATTAGATGATGATACTAATTACAAAACAAATGATAGAAATATTAACTTTAATACTGGAAATGGTAAAGTTAATATTGGTGATGTAAATTTAGAATCTTTAGTACGTGGTGAAACTTTAGTTGATTTAATGAGTCAATTAATAAGTGCAATAGAACAACAAGTATTCCTAACACCATCAGGTCCAAGCGCAACTGGCCCAGTAAATAAACCTACATTTAGTAAAATAAAATCTCAACTTAATACAATGTTAAGTACGTTAAACAAAACATCATAATGTCTTGGAATACGTTTAAGAAGAACATATTACGGAGGGCAGATTCACCTGAAGGGATTGATGATATTGATTCAGTTGCTAACTTATGGGCAACTGAGTATGATAACGCTATAAAGAGAGGAAAGGATTCGTTACACCAAATTCCAATTGCGAATGGTAATGTTAAGGTAATGGAAACTCTATTCAAAGTAGCATTAACATCGGGAAGGTTTAACAACTCACCAACTTTTAGTTTAGTAACTTCACTTGGTAAAGGTGTTATTGCATATTGGTCGGGAGCTATTATGAAAACAATACCAATACCAATAATACCAGCACCCGGTTCTATTCAAAATATATTTGTAAATTCAAATAATGTAACCACACCCGGAGTTTGGACACCACAGGCTCCAATACCACCAACAAATAATACTGGTATTATTGTTGACCAATTTATAATGGCGGCAACAATACACTTAACCACTGTTGGTGGAATAATAAATACAACATCGTTATATCCATCAACACCAACACCAGTCCCAGCACCAGGTGTTATTATATGGACGGGTTATACAACGTTACCAGCAGGTCCATCCGTTGCAACGCAAAAACTAGCTGCACAAGCTGAAGCTAAAATAGAAGCTGCAGTTGAAAAACCATTTACTGAGCAAGAAAGAGTAGAAGAGACTGTAAAGCTTAACCAAGCTGCATCGGCAAAAAGTAATCCAGATGGTGGAGAAGCTGCATCTGAGTTTTTTGATTTCCAATCATTCAAACTTGGTCTTAATGCAGATGTTGCTGCATATGTGCCGGTAGATTCTTCTGAAATGTCAGCCGCAGTTGAAATTAGTGTTACTGATTGTAAGGCGGGTAAATTGGTAGCCCAATTTGCTGCACAAAATATTGGTATAATGGAATATAAGAATTCATCTGGTAACGAATTAAACTTTGGTGGATTTCCTCAAGGAAAAAATATTAAAAGTCCAGGTACCATTGATAAGATGATTGAAAGTACAGGTTTAGATAATAAACGAAAAACAAACAATTATACTACTGAGGGATATTATTGGTGTGCAGCCGCAGTAACTTATTGGTGGAAGAAGGCTAAACTTCCAACTCCACCTGGTCCAGCTGGATGTAAAAACTGGCATCAATGGGCATCTAAAAATGGGTACTTATCATCAACACCGGTTGTGGGTTCAGCTATATTATATTGGGTTAAATCAAAAGGTAGAGCAGGTCATATCGGTATAGTATCTACAATTAGAGAAGATGGCTCTATTACTACCATAGAAGGAAATACAGGTGGAAAGGGTTTTAATCGTAATGGAGGTGGGTGTTTTGCAAAGAAAGTATCGGCACGAACAATAGCTAGTTCAAGAGTTGTTGGATTCGTAATACCACCATCATGCGTTGGATAAAAAACGAAAATACTTAATTTAAATATTTATAAAGGAGTAATACAAACTAAAATAAAATGAATACTGATAAATTAATAAAAGCAATTCAAATTATTGTAGCGGAGGAAATTAAATCGGTACTACCTAAATTGGTTAAAGAGGGTGTTAAGAAGGAGATGGTAAAGTTGTTAAAAGAAAACAAACAACTTAGAGAAGCTCTAAAACCTACTAAAAAAGTAGTACCTACCGAACCTACATTTATGGATGAAGCTATAAATGAGACAATACAACCTCAGACTCAGCAAAGAATGTTGAGTAGGAATCCAGTATTGAATCAAATACTAAATCAAACGAAACCACTTAGTTTAAGTGAAAATACAAATAAAAGTGTATTGGATAATATACAACCTGCTTATGCTGGTGCTCCAACTGAAGTATCATCTGGTACAATGGATTTTGGAACACAAAGTACACATACATTAGGTGCACAAAGTATAGCTGATAAAATGGGGTATGGTGATATGCAACCTGCTGGTAAAAAGCAAGGATTGGGTGTCTCAACTGGATTAGCTGGGTTGGATAGAGTTTTGAATAGAGATAATTCAGAACTTATAAAAGCATTTGATAAACAAAAGGGTCCTTGGAGACCAGGAATGTAATATAGATTATGGCAGTTGAATTAGGAAGAAAAATTATTAAAGATACTAAATCGTATAATGATTATGCGATTGGTATATCTTTGCCTATTCAAATAACCAATACTGCATTTGAACAAACATTCCAAACATCGGAGCAAGTTAAATCTAATATTAAAAATTTATTATTAACTAAACGAGGTGAACGAATATTACAACCTGAATTCGGAAGTGGATTGCAGGAATTACTATTTGAACCAAATGTTGATGATTTTGAAAGTAGAATTGAAAATACTATAAATCAAAGCTTAGAACAATGGTTACCATATGTAACAGCTGAAGAAATAGAGGTAGATTCATCGGATACTTTAAAAGATAATAATAGAATAAACGTTTCAGTTAAATTTAGAATTGGTGATAATACTGACTTAAACGTAGTAACATTTACCGCACAGGGATAATAATATGGCTATAACAAAAACAAATAAAAACTTTAAGAATAGGGGAAAGGATATAAAATACCTTAACAAAGATTTTTCTGAATATAGAGGAAATCTAATTGAGTTTGCTAAAACATATTTCCCAAAAACTTATTCTGATTTTAATGAATCATCACCAGGTATGATGTTCATAGAAATGGCCTCTTATATCGGAGATTCACTTTCGTATTATATAGATGATACTTTAAAGGAATCATTGATGGTACATGCTGAGGATATTGATAATGTAATAGCACTTTCTCAGTACTTGGGATATCAACCAAAGGTAACATCACCTGCTGTAACAACTCTTTCAGTTTATCAATTAGTACCAGCAATTGGCGTTGGTGGTAGTAATACATATGATGAATCATATCTACTTAGAATTAAGGAGGGTATGCAAGTAACTAATGATGATATAATATTCATAACACAAGATATTATAGATTTTACAGATGATACTGATAGGGAGATAACCATATATGAAACTGATAGTGTAACTGGTGAAGCAACATTCTATTTAATAAAAAAATACACAAAAGCTATTTCAGCAAAAGTTGAAACTAAAGAATATGAATTTGGTTCTTATGAATCATTTCAAACCATTGAATTAAATGATACTAATGTAATTGATATTTATGATGTAAGAGATTCTAATGGAAACAAATGGTATGAAGTTCCTTACTTAGGACAGGAGATGGTATTTGAGGATTATCCAAATACTGAAATAAATGATCCTGATTTATATCAATTCAAAACAACTGTACCTTATATTCTTAAAACAATAAAAACACCTCGTAGATTTGTTAAGAAGGTAAATGGGGATAGTACAACTACTATTCAATTTGGAGCTGGTGACCCAACGGCAAATGATGAACAATTAATTCCAAACTTAAAAAATGTTGGATTGGGATTACCTAATTCAATTAGTAAATTAAATGAATCATTTGACCCAACTAACTTTTTAAAAACAAAAACATATGGAACATCTCCATCGAATACAACTATTACTGTAAAGTATTTAGTAGGTGGTGGTGTATCTTCAAATGTAGCAACGAATACACTTACTACAATAAATTCAATATCATTTGAAGAGGACTTACAATCACTTACAGATACTCAAAACGCAATACTATCGGCAACTAAAAACTCCGTAGCAGTTGATAACGAAGTTCCTGCAACTGGTGGTAAAGGTGGTGATACTATTGAAGAGATTAGAGAGAATGCATTAGCAAACTTTGGTTCTCAGAATAGAGCAGTAACTGCTAAAGATTATCAAGTAAGAGTATTATCAATGCCAACCAAATATGGTTCAATTGCAAAATCATACGCTACGGCAGATGGTACATTGGATAATAATTCACCTTCTTCTATTTTAAGTTCACCTAAAGCTCTGCAAGAGTTTACTGATATAGTAATGGGATTTGTAGAAAAGCCTGATAGAGAGGAACCTGATAGAAAAGCTGTTAGAGATGAACTTCAAAAATTCTTAATAGGTAAAACTTCAAATGATAATGAGAAGAATAATCCATTTGCAATAAATCTTTATTTATTAGGATATGATGGGAATGGTAAATTAACGGAACTAAATGCAGCTGTAAAGGAGAATTTAAAAACATATTTAAACGAATATAAAATCCTTACTGATGGTATAAACATATCCGATGGATTTGTTATTAATATTGCTATTGAGTTTGAGGTAATAACATTACGGAATTATAATAAAAGTGAAGTTGTTGCTGAATGTATTAATGAAATGAAGGATTATTTTGATATTAATAATTGGACATTTAATAATACTATAAACATATCGGAATTGGAATTACTATTAGCAAATGTTGATGGTGTAAGTTCTGTTCCTAAATTAAAAATTATAAATAAATGTAATGGTAATTATTCACCAAATTCATATAATATAGAAAATGCGATTAAAGATAAGATTTTATATCCATCTTTAGACCCATCAGTTTTTGAAGTTAAATTTCCAGATGTGGATATAAAAGGGAGAGCTAGATAATGTATTACTTTTTAACAGCATCAAAAGATGCATCGGTTTACTTACAACAACCTGACCAAAACACTGGTTTAGATGAGGTATTAGAAGTTAGTAAGGTATATTATGGTAACATTAAAGATGTATCAAGAGCACTCCTTAAATTTGATTTAAATGGGGTATCACAAAGTATAGCTGGTGGTACTGTAAAATTAGATGAAGCAACTCTTATATTAAAAGAAACTGATTCTGAAGAATTACCATTAGAGTTTACATTAGAGGCATATCCAATTTCACAAAGTTGGGAAATGGGTAATGGTACTCGATTTGATGATATATCAACCGCTGGTGTAACTTGGAACAATAGAGAAGGTGATATAAAAGAACGTTGGTTACAAACATCTGAGTTTTCTGAAGTATCTACTGGTTCTTATGAAGGAAAGGGTGGTACTTTTTATTATGATACTTACAGTACTCAAAATTTTGAATACCAAACATCTGATATCAATATGGATGTTAAGGATATTGTAGAAGATTGGATTAGTGGTTCAATACCAAATGATGGTATTATACTTAAACTACCATTAGCAAATGAGAATGATTCTACTGATTATGGTATCTTGAAATTATTTAGTAAAGAAACTCATACAATACATCAACCTAAATTAAGAATAGGGTGGGATGATGTTTCATTTACAACTGGTTCTTTAACTGAACTTAGTTCGGAGGAAATAAAAATAGGAATCAGAAACTTTAAAAAAGAATACAAAGTAAATACAACTCCTAAGTTGAGAGTGATTGGACGGGATTTGTATCCATTAAAGTCATTTACATCAACAGCTCAATATGGTATAAGTAAATTTTTACCAACGTTATCTTATTATCAAATTAAAGATTATCATTCGGATGATGTTATTGTTCCGTTTAGTAATTTTACAAAATTAAGTTGTGATGATAGTGGTAACTATTTTAAATTAAACTTATCTAATTGGGAAGTTGATAGAGTATATAAAATAGAATTCAAAGTTGTTATTGATGGTAATGTACAATTCTTCGATGATGATTATACATTTAGTGTAATAGGTTAAGATGAGAAAAAATTCGGGTTTAAAGAACGAAAAGCAAGTTCAAAAAATATTAGTAAGTGGTTCAGCTGTTTTACAAGAAAAGAATTCAGCAGGAATACGAATAGTCCGAGCAAAAAAAGAAAAACCAAATGCACCTTATATAAAAGGATATCCTGATTTATCCGAAATACCAACTGATAATTATGGTAATTTAAGTGAAGCCGGTATTCTAACCAATGATAAAATAGATGGTGGTATAATAGGTGGAAAGTTAATACGACCTAAATATGATCGTGATGAGTTAGAAAAATCAATTGATACTGATATATTTGAATTAATACCAAATGAACCAGTAGAACTACCTGATACGGTATTACGTTCAATATATGATGAAGCTACTAATAACATTAGTACGTTAACAACTACAATAGAAACCTTAAATTCTGAAGTACTTCAATTAACATCAAAAGTTTCTGAGTTAGAAGTGGTAAGTGAAAGTTTAAAAATACAAGCGGATAGTGAGATATTAAAAGCATCTACACTTGAAATTCAAAATGGTATAATTAATTTAAAAATTAGTGAAACTACAATTGATTTACAAAATGCAATACAAAATTCAATTAACGAAGCAATTCAAAGAGTATCTTTAACTGCTAGAACTGAAGCATTGACATTGGAGAATCAAAGTTTAAGAGACCAAGTATATGGATTATCAGCCGCAACTGCTGCAGGTGGAACTGTTGGTGCTAGTTCAAACTTCGCTGTTGTTGTAATTGGTTCAGAGGAATCTCAATGGGATATGAAAGATACTACAAGTAAGAAAAGAATCAAGAATAATTCTGATTGGAGAGATAAGTGTAAGATAGCTATTGATGTAAAAAACATAAGTAGTACATTAACAATTACCAAAATAGAATTCAAAAAAGTATCAGGAACAAAAATGTACGCCGCATATTCTGAGTTAGCTAATAAAACTGTAGCACCTGAAAGTACTGTGAATTTCAAATTGAAATTCGATGATAAAGTAAAAGACCTTGACCCACCTAGAGGGGGCGCTGAGGATTATAACTCACAATATAAAGTTGAAGTTACTTTTGATGATGGTACAAAGGATAATGTTCAGTTAAGTGGTAGGTTAAGAAAAAACAAAGGATAATATGGCAATTAAGACATTCAAAGAAATAATAAACGATAAGGGATATAGAATATCATCTAAAGATAGAACTATCTTTGAAGAAGGTAAATTACAATCTTTCTTTGGATTTACTGATTCTGATATGATTGAGTTTATCTTATATGATGTCAATGATAACCAATTACCGCAAGGTGATTTTGGTGAGTTAATTAGATACATACCAATGAACTCTGAAAATATTAAAGATTATTTTTTAGTTGCAGATGGTACAACATTCCAAGCATTCAATTTCCCATCCGAATATTTTATAGATGCGGAACGATTAATAAACGAAGCTGGATATGATAATGGAATTTTTAAAACACAAGTTACCTTACTAAATAAGAGAGTTGGGTATGAATCTCCAAATGAAAAATTGTGGATTAAAGAAATATCACCATCTAGAACTGAGGTAAAGTTATTACCACTTAGAAATGATATAGCTGATAAAACTGATTTACTTGAAAGATTTGGTGTGATGGTTGATGGAAGTGATTTCAGAGAAGATATAATTCCATACATACCTGAATTTATAGAATCAATAACACCTACAACAATAGATTCATTTATAAAAAATATTTATACTAAAAAATGGTATAATAAAATGTTAGTGGAGTTTGGTATATCTGGTTTTGATATATTGATGACTAAATTACATAGCAAATTTAGAGAGGCTATGTTTAACGAATTTTCAAATAGATTCTCATCGATTAATAGTAATATGTATGGTAATCCAAAACCATCGAAACCATCATTAAAATTCTCAGTAGATGATGTACTTTTAGCAGCTAATAGAATAATGATTGAGTGTATCGAAGAATATTTACCAAAGAGGGCAATCCAAACTGAATCTGAGGTAGATAAGGTATATGATGAAAGTTTCGATAAGGTGGGTACTATATTACAACGTAGAGAAAGTGATGTTGTTATAAATCCAAAACCTATACTTGTAAATGTAACTAAAAAGAAAGTAGATACTGTTGATAATCCTTGGATAAAGAATTGGGAGTTGGAAGAGTTAATTAAAGACGAAATACCAAAAGATTTAGCAGTACCTAAATTCTCTTCACCAAATCCAATAAAATCAACAAAGAAAGATTTAGTTAACACAATTACAACGGCTCCAACAAATAATAATACATTACAAAACGCCAATTCATACGCTGTTGGTGGTGGCGGTGGTGGTAGTGATAGTTAATATTATTTATTAATATTTATAGATATGGCGGTACTAAATGATTACAATACAAACAGCATTTTAGATCCTGATTTCGGAGATTTCGGAGGAGGTGGCTTTGGTGGTAACGCTAATAATCTTATACGAATTGATGATTCTGGTGGAGGTGGTTCTACTGGTGGTGGTGGTTTTACTGGTGGTGGTGGAATAAAAATAACTCCACCTAATACTGTTTTTAATATTACATCTAATGTTATAGGTGCTAGTGTTTTAATTAATGGAGTAGCTTCCGGCCAAACAACACCGGCTCAACTTACTATTACAAAAGCTGATTTAATTCAAGGTGGAAATAAAACTATAACGTTATCTAAGACTGGTTATGGTAGTAAACAAAAATACGTTATATCATTAAATGGAAATGGTGCTTCATTTATAGAAAATGATAATATTCAAAATCAAATTATTGGAACTGGTGTAGCTGATATCGCATGTAAATATTATATCGATGATGTAGAGCAAGTAAATCCAAACTCAACCGAATATGGTAATTTAAAGAATTTAGTATTTTCACTAAGTACTAAGATTCCACCTCCAGTTGATGATGAACTTAAATACGAGTTAAACATAAATATAATTGGTAACACTGGTGGTAATCCTGTTTTGTTGGAAAAGAATTCAAAAAAAGGAGCACAAATGTTCCCAGCGATTGGTGCAACCAAATACTCAGATATACCAAATACTAATTACAAAATATCATCATCCGATGAAAAATTATATAGAATAACTGAGATTTCATATAGAAAGGGTGGAACAACAACACCACCTACAACATTAGTTTCAGAGGGTACTGAATCGTTAGTAATGAATTTCATTTTAAATGAAGCTTATAAGATTATCATAAAGGTTCAGGATGTAGAAGAAGGTGTATCTGGTGTTTCACCTGAAATAGAATTAATAAAAACAGAAAATAGACTTTACAATATAAATAGTGAAACTGGTGTACCAATTGCATTTAAAAAGAATGCAGCTGTTGAGGCGGTTAGTGTAGTTATAGGTGATGATGTTTTAGAATTTGATGATTTAGCAGAAGGGGATATTGGTGGAATTACTATACCACATTCTGCATTTAAAGTTATAGGAAATTATAATATTGAGATATTTCCCTTTTCTTTAAATGATTATGGTAAAGATGATATCGCTGTAGTTAAGCCACCATTGGAAATTATAAAACCTCCAATTGAGATAGTTGAGGAGCCGGCAACGGAAGAACCACAAATTGATAATCCATATGTTGCTCCCAACCCTGGAAGTGGTGGGAGTGTTGGAAGTAATAATGGCAGTACGAACATACTAACTAGTCCCTCTAATATTAGAGGTGGTGGTGTAGTACGAATAGATGAACCATTTAAACAGTATTTATAAATAATGATATTAGGTAATTTTAATAATATAGGAGGCGGTTCTACTACATCATTATTGAGTGGGTTCACTATTGGTAATATTACCTTTGGTAGTACTACTTTGCAGCAATTTAATATTCCCCCAGTCAATCAACCAATAATTAAACCAGTAAATTCTGTAAATTTTCCCACAAAGCCAATAAACTCTGCTGGGTTATCAACACTATTACCTATAAAAGATATTGGTGATATCAAACCAATTGGACTTGAATCATTATTAGTAGAAGAAATTAAACCAGAACAAATAGATATATCAAATAAATCTGTTAATTTAGTAATAAACGTAGTTTCTGATGTATATGTTAACGTTCCTGATATTAGGGAAATTACATATCCAAAAGAAGTAAGGGGAGCTGATTTCATAGGATACGATGTTGATTTTGATATTAGTTGGAATTCCGTAGATACTACTGTTATTAGAATGTATATTGGAGCTTCTACTGAATATGTTCAGTTAGGTCCAAGGGGAACTACTACATTAAATGTAAAAGAATTATTAGATAAAAGAACCACATTAACAGCTAAACCACCAACCAATCGTAATGTAAGAAATGCAAATAACGATTATGGTGATAAGGTAAATATACAATTAAAGTTAGTACCATATAATTTAAATGGTAAACGTGATGAAGTAAAGGGTCCTGAAGAAAAAATTGATATTTTATTTGATAAAGGTGATTTAGAAATACCACGTTCAGTTGTTGTTAATAGAATAGCTGAAGGGTTTATATCACAATTTGATAAATCTATATTTGATGATTCAAAATATTTAACTCACTTATTACATATGGGTGAGGGTAATAATAAACTTATTACTACTTGGACTGGATTAACGGATAAAAGCTCAAACGATAAATCATTAATTCTTAAATTATACGAACCACTACCAACATCAGTATCAACCAATCAAACGGTATGGATTACTAAACTACAATCCCAACCTATTTTCGATACACTTACAATAGTGGGTGATGATATTGATGTTTGTCAACCATTAAAAGGACCTAATTTTAAATTAGAAAATAATGAAGGTACTGGGTATCAAATGTATGATGATTTACTTGCAAATGGTTCAACTACATCTACTTCACTTATACAAGAATATGTTAGTAAGACTGGTATTGATACCGAAAAGCTAAATATAGAATATGCTAGTAATTCTGTACATAAATTTGAAAATTTTGTAAACTTTGGTTCTGCTGAAGAACGAATAAAAAACTTTTGGTATAAGATTCAATTATTAGAATCATATCAATTAAAATATAATCAATTAACAACCAACACTGTTGAATTAGGTTTTGTACTTGCTGAGGGTGGTTCATATGATGGATACACAATAATAACTGAAGGTAGTGATAATTTACAATTGGATGCGTTAACATTGACTCCAATTATAGAAACCGAATCAAAGGGGCAATTAACAAAAATAAACGATTTAATCGGAACCTTTGATGGTTTTGAAAAGTGGTTATATACCGATACACAATATAGTGATTCGTTATCATATCCAAAGAGTGGTAATGCTATTCTAGCATCATCTAATTCAACCTCAATAGCATGGTACAACTCAACAATACAGGTTGCATCTACCTATGATAGAAACAATGTAAATTATCTTAATAATAATCTTCCTGAGTTTATCAAAGAGGATTATCAAAATGATGATTATATGTTGTTTATGGATATGGTAGGACAACACTATGATATCTTATGGGTGTATATAAATGGATTAACTAAAATTAAAACACCACAACATAAAGCTAATTTAGGTTTTTCAAATGATTTAATGTATGGTATGTTGGAATCATTGGGTTGGGATGGTAAGAAAGCTTATGATTCTCAATTTTTATGGGAATACGCATTCGGTCAATATAAAGATGGTACTCAAAAATATTCACAATCCCTTAAATCTGCAAACAATGAGATATGGAGACGTATATTAAACAACCTACCTTACATATTAAAGCATAAAGGTACATCACGTTCTCTTAAAGCAGTAATGGCTTGTTATGGTATTCCTAACTCCTTACTTACTATTATGGAGTTTGGTGGACCAATTGACCCAATTGAGGGAGGTACATCTAAATTTACATTCGAAGATAGAACATCAGCTATAAACTTTAATAATAGTGGTGAATCTATAAATTTACAATGGAAAGAAGTTGATGGTTCATATCCAAATGCAGTTGAAATGACTGTTAATATGCAAACTCCTGCAAACTATAACATACTAAAGGGTGCTAATAGTGTATTCTCAACTCCATTATGGAGAGTTGGTGTTACAAACACTGGTGGAACATTTGGTACAATAGATTTATATGTTTCTGAAAGTTTAACAGGTAATGTTCAATCATCATCAACGGAACCATTTAACATATTTAACGAAGAATATACTCAGATTGTTATTAACAGAGAAGTAGTAGGTTCTGATTCACAATTCCAAATAATTGCTAAAGAGGCATTTGGTGATAGAATAAGAAGTAGTGTATCTACTGATATTATGACTATAACTGGTGATAATGGATGGGATTCTGGTTCAGCTTACTCATTATCAGTAGGATATGAGTTAGATGGTAGAGTAGATGAGTTTAGATTATGGAAGCAACCATTAGAGGATGGTGTTATTGAAACACATACACTTATGCCTGATTCTACTGTTGGTAATTCATATACATCATCTACTGAAGATTTGTTGGTAAGATTTGATTTTGAATATCCAAAAAATAGAGCAGTTGATTTAGATATTAAGAATGTTGCAATCAGTACTGAGTATAGTTTACCAAATGGCTCAGCTGATGGATTTACATCAGCAACCGAATACCCATACCAATATACTATATATGATAGAGATGTAACGGCTAAGGTACCATCATTAGGATTTAACCAATCTGATAAGATAAGATTTGAAACTCAAACTTTAGTAGGTGATTTATCACATAGAGTTAGAGCAACACAAAAAGCATTTGATAGAGCACCAATTGATTCATCTAGGTTAGGATTATTCTTCTCACCTATTAAAGAGTTGAATATGGATATTCTTAAATCATTTGGTAATTTTAATATAGATAACTATATTGGAGACCCATCTGATGAATTTAAAGATAACTATTCTGAATTGGGTATTCTTAGAGATTATTATTTCAAACGAGTAAATAGAGATATCTATGAGTATATAAGATTAGTTCGTTCTATTGACAAATCACTATTCGATGTATTGGAAGATTTAGTTCCAGCTAGAGCAAAAGTTTCTAAAGGTTTATTAATTGAACCACATTATTTAGAAAGAAGCAAAACTAAATGGAAGCCGGCTTTTTCTGAATTGAATAATTACGAAACAAGTGTAGATGTTGAAGATGATGTAAATTTAATTGGAGATAACAATCAGTTCGAAGCTAAATTAGATACTCAATCGGATGTAGAATTATCATTTCAACGTGATAACTACGATGTAAGTATTGATGTTGATGATGATATTAACTTAATATCAGAAACTCCGTTCTATGATACAAATGTAATAGTTGATGATACAATTATATTAAATGGTGAGTATTCATCATATGATTCACATATAGAAGTACCAACTGGAGCTAACTTAACTGCTATGGTTGAAACTGATACATTTGAACAAATCGGAATGGGTAAAGATTCCTTAGCAAATGCTGGATTTGGATTATATGCACCAATAACAACAACTGGTATTGTTACTAAGTTAGATATATTTGGTAACATAACATCATCCAGAGAACAAATTTATTTGATAAAGGAATCCTATGTAGAAACAATTTTAACACAAACTGAAGGATATCCTGCAACTTCTAATAATGAATCTGTTAAATATGAGAATGTAGATGTAACTAAATATAAATTTAAAGTATCTACATTACCATTTGGAAGTACACCACCATCAGTTGGAAATAACATAGTAGAGGTAACTCCATTGTTTGGATACTTCCCTACACACTATCGTTACAAAAATAACTTACCACAAGGAATGATAAACTCATTCTTTGAAGGTTCAAAGCAAACAACAGCCACAACTCCAGATGGATTATCACCGGTAGAAGTATTTACCACTAATCCTAACATTTTAAGGGTTGCTGATACTGGAAGAGGAAGTGGAGAACCTATATTACAGGTAGATTAATTTATTTTTTAAAATGTTATATTTATTAGTATATCAATAGGATAATAAAAAATTATGGGATATTTAAACAACACATCGATTACAGTCGATGCTATTCTAACCAAAAAAGGTAGACAGAAGTTAGCATCGGGTCAATCTTTAAACATTTCCAAGTTCGCATTGGGTGATGATGAGATTGATTATACATTATACGAACCTGCACATCCGAAGGGAAGTGCATATTATGATTCGGCAATTAAGGCAATTCCTATAATGGAAGCAAGTCCTGATGAAACACAAGTATTAAGATTTAAATTGGTTACATTACCAAAAGGTACAACACAAATTCCAATCGTAGCATTGGGGATACCATCTATCGGAGCTTATCAAGATGAAGGAGGAGTTGCAATGACTCCAACTACTTCACCTGCTGGTAACTCTGCAGCTGGATACACTGTTGTATTAGCAGACCAAAGAGCGGGTACATTATCAGTAACAAATGGAGCAACAGCAGCCGGTTCGGTTCCTGTTTTCTTAGGAGAAGAAATTTCAACTACTGCACAAGTTGTAAGTGGTTTAGGATTTAACTTCACTCCTAATCCAGCGTTAACTTCAAATGTATCAACAACTATTACGGTCTATGGTAACGAAACGGGTGGAGCACAAACCATTCCGGTAACTATAACATATAGAGCATAAAAGAAATAAGATATGGCATTAATAAACGACTCAAACGTAGCAGCACAAATCGCAGCTTTAGCATCCGGACCATTTGAAACCGATGATTTAATAGTATTATTAAATGATGCGTTACCAGGTGGACAACAAATCTCAAGAACAACTGGAACATCTTCTGGTGTTTACAAACAATTTGGTGAGTTCGATAAAGTGAACGCTAAGGTGGAAGTGGTAACCACTGGTCTTTGGACTGGTGATGTTGGTTCTTTAACTGCCGCTTATACCTCATCAACACAAGTTGGACAAAGTGGAAACTACTATTATGATGTGTATAGTACAAACCCACAAAGTGATTCTACTGCTGAAGTACAATTCGGTATAGCATATGGACATGTTAATGGTAGTGGTTCAGTATCATTAGAAAATTCCGATGATGCACTACTTCCTACAAAAGCAACATACGCACAATACAAATCAGTATTGTTAGACCCAACTGATGATAAATTCTCTTTTGAAACTTCTACTGCAAATGTATTTGAAGATTCAAACTCAATTTACGCTATTAATGTTAATAGAAGTAGATATAGAGAAAAAATGGATGCAGGAAACTGGTCTTTACAATTGAGTGGTTCAAACGGAACATTTACTTTCATTGATGATAGTGGTAAGAAATTTGGAGATAAGCTAGGAAAAGCTGGTAGAGTATTTAAAGTAGTAAGTGGTTCACTTAACTTAGGTAGTGAAAATGATGTAACTATCAGTTCAACTACTGATGCTAATGGTAAGGGATATGGATTATTCTACCCATATAGAGGTATTATCATTTTCAATCCAACTGCATTAGCAGAAACTATTGGAACTGTAAAACCTTTCGGAGGAGCATCTGAATCTTTGTTAGGTGTTGAGACTGTTGTAGCAGATACTCAAAATCATAAAACATTAGTACAAGCAATTGATAATGGTGGTGATTTCCAAGCTAGAAGAACTGAAAATGTATCAACACAACATTTCTTTGTAAGAGCAACGAATAGAGAATTTAATTACTCTAACAATCCAACTTATACAGCAGCTGATGGAACTTTCGCAGAATCAACATTTGAAGTTGACCCACAAACGTATATTACAACTGTTGGTTTATTAAACACTTCAAATGAATTAATTGCAGTAGCTAAAACTTCTCAACCGATAAACAAATCGTTTGATAAGGAAGTTTTAATTAAAGTAAAACTTTCATTCTAATAAAGTTTAGAATATTATAGAAACCCTCCTTTATGGAGGGTTTTTTGTTTCATAGATATTTATATGAAAGTATATTATTTAGATGATTAAAGAAATACCAAAATCAGATGTAGTAGTTAGACCTTTTAAAGTTTACAAAGAGTATGCTTTAGATGATGGTGATATCATTCCATTGTATGGAACGCTACAAACTGATTTATACGATATAGATACGGATGAATTAAATTCAGATGGTACATCTAAAAGAAGTTTATACGATTCAATAAAATCACAGTTCTATCTAAACCCATCAACCTCATCAATCTTAACTGAAGTTGGTAAGAGAAAATCTTACGCATCTGAGAATGAGAGAGTAATTGGTGATACTATTGGTGTGATATCAATACCACAGCAAAAATATGGTGAAGGGTTAAAGGTAGGTTCTGTTGAATTAGAATATGGTTCTATTACTGTAACCGATGATGGTAATTCTAATCTAATAGATTCGGCTAGTAATCATAAAGGTAACGTATTTTATGATAGAGGTTTAATTGTACTTACTGAAGGTATTACAGATGAGTCAACCATTGATTCATTTGAAGTATCATATAGGTCTACAATGACTATTTATGAAAACGAAGTATTTTTATCAGTAAATGAAAGTGAATTTAATGTTTCACAAAACCCATCAGCATATGATGGAACTAATAAAATAAAATTAAAAACAATTCAATCTACAATCGAACCAACTAAATTTGGTGGATTTGGTGATTATGATTATTCATCTTCAGTTGATACTACTGGTTCTTATTTAGCACCATTTATTACAACTATTGGATTATATGATAACGAATTGAATATGGTTGCAATATGTAAGTTACCGAAACCGATTAAATCATTACCTGATTATCCATTGAACTTTATTGTTCGTTTCGATACTTAATTGATATTTATATAGACAAAGGAGAATAATTATGACTTTAGAAGAAAGATTAAAAAAATCACCACCTGCTCAATCAAAGGCAAATACAACTGGTGGAGATAAAACTTTATTAGAAGCTGATGGTGGATTGGATTTATCAAAAGATGAAAAGGCAATCGCTAAAGCTAGAGGTGGGAAACTACAAAGTAGTCCTTACTCTGATACATTAAAGTAAAATTTATGCTAAATTGGTTATGGAATGGTAACGATGTTACCGAAGATGTTATACCTGAGAGTGCCGTAGGATTTGTTTATTTAATAGAACATATTCCTTCTGGCAAATACTACATTGGTAAAAAATCTTTAGAAAGTGTCCGAAATGTAAAAATCGGAGTTAGAGAGTTAGCTCGTATTAAAGAAGAACGAAAGTT
>Ga0187219_1000259_pt1 | contig 24572 bp, 27 predicted proteins | sample 13SPOviralmetaG_FD_130162 | JGI IMG/M metagenome (GOLD analysis project Ga0187219, IMG submission 130162) | Marine viral communities from the oligotrophic San Pedro Time Series (SPOT) site, San Pedro Channel, CA, USA - 13 SPOT_SRF_2010-07-21... | ecosystem: Environmental > Aquatic > Marine >... | reverse complement strand
GATGGGGATGGTAATCCTAGGTTGTGGATAGACGCCACGCCAACTGTATTTATAGGAGATATGGATAACTGGGCTGGCGACAGGATCGCTATTACAGGGCGTGTCGTAGCTTCTGAATCTTATTCAATAGCAGTGCGTGGTGGAGAAACCACGAATAACGCTATGCGAGTTTTCTACACGGGGACTGGCAGTCAAGTTGGCGGAATTACTTTTACTAGCAGCTCAACATCTTTTAACACATCCTCTGACTACCGCCTAAAAGAAAACGTAGTTGAGCTAACGGGCGCAACAGATCGCCTCAAGCAACTCAATCCATCACGTTTTAACTTCATTGCAGACGCAGACACAACTGTTGATGGCTTCATTGCACACGAAGTTCAAGCTGTTGTGCCAGAGGCTATCACAGGCACAAAAGATGCAGTCGATGCAGATGGCAAACCTGTTTACCAAGGCATTGACCAAAGCAAGCTAGTGCCACTCTTGGTCGCTACAATTAAAGAACTAGAAGCACGGATCACTGCCCTAGAAAACGCATAACATTAGTCAGAAAAGGAGAAAGACATGACTGATACACCAACCACAGAAGAAATCGCACAACACTACACAGCGATGGGTCACTCTGTTGACTTGCTAAACGCTGGACAACCAGAAGGCATGGACGATGACGAATGGGCTGACACTGTGTCACGCAACGTAGAGCATCTGGAACTCATGGTAGCCAAAGACTTCTGGACTACAGAAGATATGACTGCTGCTAATGCAGCTATTGCGGCTAATACATAATGTCTGAAGATAGCTGGCACTTGAGCAAGTCTGTACCGATTACACTGATCTTTGGCTTACTTGTTCAAGGGGCAGCTATCGTATGGACAGTTAGTATGATGATGTCTGATATTGAAGCTAACAGAGATGACATCATGTCCTTACAACAACGCATGGCCCGTATAGAAACTTCGGTACATGAACAAGCAGTATCACTAGCACGTATAGACGAAAACATAAAAGCAATAAGATCATCAGTAGAAAAGATGGCAGACAGAAATGAATAATAAGGTTTGCCATAATGATAGAAGTATTAGCTTTAGCAGGTGCAGTTAGCCAAATAAGTGGTGCTATTTCTAGTGCTATAACTGCAGGTAAAGATATGAGCAGTCTCATGCCTAAGTTTGGTGAGTTAGCCAAGCTAGAGAGTGAGATACAGATAGCTGAGAAGGGTCAACACAAAGGCCCACTAGGTAGGCTAAGCTCATCTGAGGAAGAGGGCTTCGCTATAGCACAAGCTAAGATGAAGCACAAAGAAGCAATGGATGAGTTACGCCAAGCTTGTAGACTATTTGGACCACCGGGAATGTGGGATTTAGTTGTAAAAGAGCAAGCTGCGGCTAGACAAAGACACAAAGATGCGTTAGAATTACAAGCGAAGCAACGAGACAGATTGTTCTGGGGTATATCACTAGCTATCGGAGTAGTACTATTCTTAGGTGGTACGGGTGCAATGATCTGGGGTCTTAACGAAGTAGTAAATGGATAAAGAATAATGGCAAAGACGTTCAAAGGTTTCACTAACCAACAAACACATCAACTCCTTAAGGAGATGGGCTTTACTGGCCCAGCGCAGAAGGATGAGATGGATGCTTTCTTGGCGTCTAGTCCCAGTGCTGCATCTAAGTTAGGTCGCTATAACGAGATTGCTAAGCAACGTGTAGAGGGTGGACCTATGTCTGGCATGGGTATGCAAGAAGGTGGTAGTACAACACCTGAAGGTTATAAGTCTGTGTCTAGAATAACACCTGATGAAACTGAAGAAAGTACAAGAACTATAGATGACGGGCCCATGTCGGGAAGCCCTGATTACGTCATTGGCCTACCGGGTTCTGAGGAACAGTTACCAGAAGACCAACTAACTCCCCCAGAAGGCTCTCAAGTTATTGTAGAGGGTACGCCTACCCCTGAAACTACTCAACCCTCTGTAGACCTAGATACAGCACAGCAATCCTACAGCGATGCTATGGGTCAACTTACAGAAGCACAGAAAACATTAAATGAGGCTGAGATTCCTGAGGGTTCTTCCATTGATGAAGAGACTAATAGACTACCTAATGCTTCTTACGAACAGATACTAGAAGAAGTAGGCCGTTTTACTAGCGATCTAGATTCTTACGTAGGGGGGTTTGAGCCTTTTCAGACGGATAGCTTTAAGTCTTTAGTGGCTAGTGGTAATATTCCAGAAGACCCTAGTGATTACGAGATAGAAGAAATAGGATCAGATGGCAACGAAAAGAAGTTTAAAATAAGTTACCCTAACGGTCAATCTATAGAGTACTCAACTTCTAGTATAGCTTTGATTAACAGTAAAGATGACGTAGCTGGTATGTTTGCTCAAGGTCTTAATCAGGCTAAAGGTAGTAAAATATACAGTGAAACTAATGCATACAACCAACTCCTTGAAAACGTAGCAGATGCAGATACATTAGTTACACAAACACAAGCTGATGTATCAACTAAGCAGAAGCAGTTTGAAACTACAGATATACCATCCACTAGTGAAGCTCTAGGTAAAGCTATTACGTCACCTAGTTCTGTATTATCACAACCTACCGTGTATGGCTTGAAGGTAGAGAACAACCAGCTTATTGATGAAGGTACTGGACAGGTAGCAACAGCCGCTTCACTTCTAGTTAAGCAAGCACAAGCTGCAGATGCAGTAGAGGATCCTGCAGTTAAAGCTACCCTAGCTTACTTAGATGGCTTAACTGAAGAAGAGAAAGCTGCTAAGTACCCTATGCCTGAACCTCCTTCGCTAACTCTTTTTCAGCGCCTTTTAGGGGGTACTATAAGTGACGCAGAGAAAACAGAATACGACAAGGCCGTAGCTGGTGTACATGCTCGCATTGAGCAAGATGCTATAGCTGGCCGTGCTGAGACATACGATGCTAAGACTTCTATAGATGACGTAAGAACGGAAGTTGAAAAAGTAACTGCGGCTGTAGGCGTTTTATCTGAAGACGCTAAAATGACAGCGGCTAATATGACGCCCGGTGATTTAGCTCAGCTTCAAGGTGAGTTCAAAGACCCAGCTAAGTTAGACTCTTATAACGTAATACTAACAGAAGATGATGTAGTTCGCATAAATGAAGAACGTACCCGTATGCAAGCAGGTATGGCAAATGCATTAGCTACAGGTAATACAGCAGCCTATGAAGATATTAAAGCTGCATATGAGCAAGCAGGTGCAGCAGTACAGAAAGCTTACGAGACAGGTACTGTAGTAGGAGATTTAGAAGAGGACGAAAGGCAGTACCCTGCTGCGGCTAAGTTTGATTCGTACACTACAAGTGAAGAAGTAACAGCAGATGCACCAGACGAGATTGAAGCTGCAGAGTTTGAAACGGAGACTCCTAAAGCTACTGCTGAAGTAGATTACGATCTACCGCCAACTGAGGTAGCTAAGGTTGAAGAGAGCGCAATACAAGATGCTGCTAAGTTTGACGAATACGCTACTGCCCCAGAGAAGAAATCAGAGTACGTACCTGATGTAACTGCAGAAGAGACTACTGTAGGTGAAGACGAAATAGCTGACATTAACGACATCTTAAACAACGAAGAAGTTATCGTTACAGCTAAAACACTTGAAGCTCTGAATGAAGCATCTACAGCTAAGGCTGCTACAGCTACCTTTAGCCAGCAACTAGAAGCTAAATCTATTACGGGTACTGTATCAGGCAACGCTACTGTGCAAGGTCAGATGGAGAAGCTTATGGCTTCCTTCAATGATGGCACACCTGCATGGGCTGCTGGTGCTCTACGTAAAGCTAATGCTGCCATGACTGCTCGTGGTTTAGGTGGTAGCTCTATGGCTATGGCTGCTATTGCACAAGCCACTATAGAGAGTGCATTACCTATTGCACAGCAGGATGCTGCTACCTTTGCAGCTATGGACATGGAGAATGTTCGTAATGAGCAAGCCGTAGCTCTAGCTAACGCTGCAGCAGCACAGAACTTTGAGTTAGCTAACCTGTCTAACGAACAAGCTGTACGTATTCAGAACAGCATGAACAATGCTAACTTACAACTGCAGAACTTATCTAATGAGCAAGAAGCTGTCCTTGCTATGGCGGGGTTTAAAGCCTCACTACAAGGGCAGGAGCTAAGCATCAGTGCTAACGTAGCGCTATCTAATGCAGCACGTTACGCTGCAGTGAACGACATCAACTTGACTAACCGTCAGCAAACTACATTGCTTAAGTCTACGCAGAACTTAGAAGTAGAGATGGCTAACCTGTCTAACTCACAGCAAACAGCCTTATCTAACTTGCAAGTGCAAGCTTCTATGATGGGTCAAGAGTTGACTAACGAGCAACAAATGGCTGTGCTAGAAAGTACACAAGCCTTTGAAACTAACATGCAGGATGCTACAAACAAGCAACAAGCGTTCATTCAAGATGCTGTAGCTAAGGCTGCTATGGAAGGTCGTGTATTAGACAACAAACAACAGACTGCTCTGTTTAACATTTCTAATCAAGTAGCTGAGCGTGGCATTGAGCTAAACAACGAACAGCAGACTCGTATCTTTAACATGAGCAACAAGATGACTATTGACGTAGAGAACCTCTCTAGCCGTCAGCAGACTGCACTAGCTAATGCTCAGATTGAAGCTACTATGAAAGGCCAAGAGCTTAGCAATAAACAGCAATCAAACGTTATTAAAGCTGAGCGTATTGCTGAAGTAGCTAACATGAACTTCACTGCTGAGCAGTCTCGTGCTTTACAGAACGCACAACTAACACAGACTGTAGACTTAGCTAACTTATCTAATGCACAAGCTAAGCTGTTAGCTGACTGTGCTGCTCTAAGTGATGTTGACATGGCTAACCTTAGCAATAACCAACAAGCTGCAGCACAGCAAGCACAAGCCTTCCTAGAGATGGACATGGCTAACTTAGATAATGAGCAACAGGTTGTTATGTTTGAAGCTCAGTCATTAGTGCAAAGCATCTTCTCAGATCAAGCTGCAGAGAATGCTCAGCTACAGTTCAATGCTGAGAGTATCAACCAAGTCAATCAGTTCTATGATAGCATGACTACACAGGTACAGCAATTCAATACAGCACAAGCTAATGCTATGGAGCAGTTTAACGCTGGTGAAGAGAACTCTATGACTAAGTTCCAAGCTGAGCTTGATAACCAACGTGATATATTCAACGCCTCTAATGAACTTGTGATTGCTCAAGCTAACACCGTGTGGCGTCAGAGTGTAGCTACAGCTAACACTGCAGCACTTAATGAAGCTAATATGACTGAGGTTATGGCAGCTAACAACTTGACTATGACAGCTTTAAATGAGTTATGGCAACAAGAGCGTGACTTGATGAACTTTGCTTGGAAGTCTTCAGAAAACGTAATGGAGAGAGATACAGCTTTAGTAGTAGCTAAAGTAAAGGCTGACTCTAGTGGAAGTGATGCAGGCAGTAATATACTTGAGGCAGGTGCAGCTAAGTTTATTTCTAATCTTATCGATAACATTCTACCTGTATAATAATAAGGATTACACTATGACTATGACAAGCGCAGCATATGATGCCTTAATAGCTGACATCTTAGGGGGGCTTGATGCAGATAAAGCTGTTGAGAAGCCACCTCAAGGTTTAGGTGCTATGACAGGTAGAGCAGGTACAAGCGCCCCTGCAGAAGCCTCTACTGAAACGGAAGCACCTAGTAGTCAAGCTGCTGTTAATAAATTCATGAAAGCTATTGCTGCACAGCGAGGCTCTAGAGCACCTGCATTTGTTGAGAAGTCCTATGACCCCTTAACGTTTACCTCAGAGCACATACAGAGAGCAGGTCTTAGTGTTATGGATGCTCTAGCTATGGCTATAGAAAGCCCAGAGCCAGACAAGATAAAAATACCTGTAGGTGAAGATCTTAAAGGTAACTACTTCAAAGACGCTGAAGCAGCCCTATCAAAGATGAAGAGTTCTGCGAAAGATAGTAGTTTAGATATGAGAGCCGCCAGTCTTACTAGAGGCATGACATCTAAGCAGACTGACACACAGCCTACTGTTAGTACTGATACAAGGCTTGATAGATTTGATTCACAGGGTGATGTTAGAGATCTACCTGCTCTAGATGATGAAGATGCACCTGAGTTAGATACACGTAGCAATGAGTTGTTAGATAAAGAACTGCCCAGCGCTGGGCTTGGTAGTAGGCCTGTAGCGGAAGGGGTATTACCCCTTTCTAAAGGAGAGATAAGAGATGATGACTTTGAACCACCTAAAGAAGAAGTTAAAGAGGTAAAAAGAATAAAAAGTACACAGAAAACTTTAAACGATCTAGGGTTTAAAGCGGGTGCTGCTGATGGTAAATTAGGAGGAGGTACTAGACGAGCAGTGCGTAAATTTCAAAAAGCAAACGGTTTAGAAGTAACAGGTATCATTACACCTGAAGTGTTAACTGTTATTAGATCTAATGAAGCTGTTCAATACCCTGACCCACCAAAACCCGATGCTAAAGTAGAAAATATATCCGACTCAAACTTTGAAGTGTTTAAAGAGGCAGTAGCTCAAAAAGAAAGTAGTGGTAGATATAATATAATGGGAGGGGCAAACGATCACTACGTTGGCCGCTATCAAATGGGTAAATCCGCTCTGGCAGACGTAAAGTATGACTACGGAAAAAGAGAAGCACTATTGCAGGATAATAAAAAGCAAGATGAATTGTTTAAAAAGTATACCTTACAAAACCATAGGCACTTAACTAAAAACTCAGGAGCATACAGAAGTATGTCTGAAAAAGAAAAACTTGGGGTATTAGGGTATGCTCACAATCAGGGAGCTACTGCTGCAGAGGAGTGGTTATACACAGGTGTATCAGGTAAAGATGCCTTTGGCACTCTAGGTAATGAATATACTTCTTTAGTAGCAGATGCTTTTACTAACCTATCCTCTGTACCTGATCCTTTAGCATCCATTCGTCCTAGAGCAAGGCCTGATACAAGAATAGCGAGTAACTAATGTTTGGCTTACCCTTAGAACTCATAACCATGCTCTTCTCTACTGTGTTAGGTGGGGTGATGTCTGTCATTGGGCAGAACCAAAAGAACAAACTAGAGCAACAGAAGATGATGCTCCAGACAGCAAGCTTCAAAGCAGACCAAGTTAACGCAGCTAGAGATGCAGGTAAGAACGACAAGCACTTCGCTTGGACACGTAGACTTATAGCTTTATCTGCAGTATTCAGCATTATTGTCTTGCCAAAGCTAGTAGCAGTGTGGTATCCTGAGGTTGGTGTGATCGTAGGCTACACAGAAGCAACTGGCGGTTTCTGGAACTGGCTATTCGGACCAGCAGAGACAGTACAGTGGCGCACAGCACAAGGCTTTGTAATCACTCCACTAGATACACACATAGTATCAGCAATCATAGGCTTGTACTTCGGTGCAGGTTTCACTAAATAATAAGGTAAATGACATGATAGCCTCTAAGTTTAATGGGCCTGTTCCGGGCAACTCTTTAACAAGTAAACCCGGAGAGCGCAGATGGGAACGTCCACCTGAAGTTAATACTGCAGAGGATGCGCTTGTATATTACATGAAGGGTTTTTCTAAGCCTGACGTTATAGATGACCTGTTAATAGCGCTTGAAATAGGCATGCCAGTTAAACCTATGGTTGAGAGTATGTATATATCTAACACTATGAAAGGCATACACTCATTAGATGTAGGGCTACTTATAGCACCCGCACTTGAAGAGTTTATTGCTGCTACTGCTGAGTCGTATGATGTACCTTTTAAGATGACTAACAAAGATGCTAAAAGTATATCAGATGCAAAAGAGAATGAGCGCATCTCTATGTTACTAGATGCTGCACTAGCTAAGTCAGGCTCTGATCCAGCAGAGGATGAGGGAGCAGCTATGCTATTGCAAATGTCTGAGGCTTTGGATGCTGTGACTGAGATGGAAGCACCTATGGAAGAGGCTCCTGAAGAAGAGGGTGCTCCTATGGAAGGTGAAGCAATGGAGCCTTCAATGACTGAAGAAACTGCTGTAGAGCAAACCCCTGCCCCTGCGGGTGGTGGTCTAATGGCAAGAGGGTAATACTATGGGATTTGATACTAAAGCGTTTCTAGGCTACTTCTTAAATGAACAAGCTGGCAGCATGGAAAGACGTAGAGAAAAGGCTGACATCTTTGAAGAAGAAGAACGCCAAGAGGCAGAGCAAAGTCGCAGAGAGATACAAAGACGTAGGACTATTGTTGATGGCTTAGTTAGTGAATCTAAAAGACTTGAGCAACTAGGTGTTACCCCTGCTCAAATTAAAGCAGCCACAGCCTCTGGCCCTCAAGGATTAATGAACTTATCTAAGGCTGTACAAGCAGAAGTAAAAGCTCGTGGAGGAATGTCTCGTTTAAGCGAGTACGATATATCTGCTTTAATAGATGCTTCAGCTATTAGTCCTGCCTATGATAAAATGGACTACAGAGAGTTCTTATCCCGTACTATGGGTTTAACTTCTCCCGATCAAACACCTGAAGTAGATGACCGTACCATGTTACAAAAGGCTTTGGGTTTTGATCAAAAGAAAGCTATTAGGGCTAAGCTAGATGCACAAAAGACAGCAGGTGGCTACTCTGTTCTTGACGTAAATGAGATGGCTCGTGGACAAGCCTACTCAAGTTTAATGCCGGGAGCTTACGCTACGTTCTCACCGGGATCTTTGTACGATAGTGAGTCAGCGTTAAAAAGCTACACTTTAGCTGCATCAAAGATTAATAAAGCTTTAGATGAAGACCCTGTTTACCTAGGTCTTAAAGCGACAGGCGATACAGCAGCCATGCAAGAGTACAGACAGAATGCATTCAAGCCCTTTGCATTAGCGCAATTCAAGAAGTACGGAATGGCGTCAGCTAAAGATCCTGTACTGAACTGGTCTAGTGTAATAGGAGAGGCTAACTATAAAACTTTGCTACAAGAAATACCAGATGGTAGTAAGCAAATCGTAGCTGACTTTGAGAATCAACTTGGTGAAACTAGAGAGATTACAGAAACTGGACCTAATGGTCAATCGTATACCCTTACAATTGGGGCTGCTGGCGTAACTAAACTGGTACTAACTCCTGCGCCAAACACAGCGGGGCAACCTAAAACTCTAACAGATCAAGATGAAATAAATTCTGCACTAAACAAGTTCAACAAAGCAGGTCTTATGGACACGACAACATTACAGCTTCTACAGGCGGGTCAATCACCAACAGACCTACCTAGTGGGGCAGCATCTGATGAAGTCGTAGATAGAACCATGCCTACAGGACTAGGTGCATCTGACTTAGGAGATGCCCCTGCAGTAGACGTAGATAGTATAACGGCTCCTGAGACTGCCGATGAGTTTAAGGTTAACGGTGTAACTTACGATGAGTGGCAGAGTATGTCCCGAAAGGAACGCAAAGATAAAGGTCTACCTCAAGGTGAGTTAGGTGCCCAGTTTAAGTTCAAGCGTTTCCAGAAAGGCTTAGGTATTAACACTGCTGCAGATCAATCCGTAGCAACCTTTGCTAACATGGGTAAAGCACAAACTAATATTGCTAGTATAGAAGAAGATGCTGTTGTTACAATTGGTGACACGGATTATAAAGTTAAAACCTTTGATGGTGAGAAGTACTTTGAAGAGTTAAGCACAGGATCTATGCAAGAAAAAGATGTTGATGTTATATTTAGATCTGCTCTAAAGGGAATACTAGAAGAGATGCGAGGTAAAGACTTAGAAGACTTCCCTTTCATACTGCAAGATTATGCCTTTGATAATGACCTGCCAGATGATGTAGTGAATAGATTAGGTGAAGAGTATGACACTATAGAAGCTAAACTAAGAGATGCAGGGCTTTAATAATGACTCAAAGCATAGATGATATATTTAAAGAAGTGTATGGCGATGCAGGTCTTGGTGTTTTTAAAAAAGCTCCTGAAGATGATTCACCTACAGTAGACTTACGAACACAGGAAGAGCTTGATGTAGACTCTTTTGTATCTAGCTTCACAGGTAAAGATACACCTGTAACTGAGAGTGCCTTTGAGAGTTCTGTACCTTCAGATCAAAAGCTTAAACAAGCAGACTTACTAAAGCCTCAGAACCTTAATACTATTCGTGAGTACATGATAGCTAAGAAGGGCGTTGACTATGAAACAATAGATGACGCTACTGTAGTTGATGACTTTGTAGAGGATATGCGTTGGTTCAACACTAACACTGTCTCTACTGCAGGTGAAGTAGTCTTCATGAATAGGGCTAACGAGCGTCAGAAACAAGTCGCTGGTGAGGCTTATAAGCTTTATGATAGGTTAGGTAGCTTTTGGAATAATGATGGCTTGTACGGAAAAGCAGAGGGTATCTACGACTACGTTACTGCTGCAGCATCTGACCCATCTAACTACATAGGTTTGCTGACAGGCGGTCTATTTAAAGCGGGTACTGTAACTATTGCTCAGGGCGGTAAGGTAGCTATTAAGAAAGCTGCTGAAGCTGCTGCTAAGAAGGCTGCACAAAGTGGTGCAACTAAAGAGGCTGCAGAGAAAGCGGGGAAAGAAGCTGCTGAAGCTGTAGCTAAAAAGCTAGAGAAGATGGAGCTTAGTAGTGCAGCTACAAAGAAAGCTAAAGAGCAAGCTGTAGAAAATGCTAAGAAACTTACTATAGCTAAGAGTGAACAAGCTGCAGCTAACTTGGTTAAAGCACAGAAAGCTAAGACATCTAATAGGAATGCTCTAATTGCCACCGCTATAACAGATGGTGCAGTAGCCTATGCTCAAGACGGTGCTATTCAAGACATTTATATTGAGGCAGGATACCAAGATAAGTTTAACCGTATGCAGTCTGCCATGACTACTGCTATGGGTGGCTTAGTTGGCCCTGCTGCTCAGTACACCTTTGGTAAACTTAAAGGTACGTCTGGTTTTGAGAAAGCCTCTGATGTACTAGACATAGCTAAACGTACTGGGCCTATGGAAGACTTCTTACCTATGCTTGAGAAGAAGAACCAAGAGAAAGCTAAGAAGGCGGTACGAGCAGCTTACGATTCTTGGAATAAGAAGGTAGCTCGTGGTGAAGCTAAGATCTCTGACAAGATTATGCCTGAGACAGTATTTGCTGAAATAATACTAGGTGTTGATGGTAAAGGTGGTCTTACTCAGATAGCTATTGATTCCGGTATTAAGATTAAGAAAGATGGCAAGACTGTATCAGATGTCTTAACTAATATGGTTAAGTTTATGCCAGAGGATGACTTCTTAGAGATCTCCAATATGATTGAAGAGTCTACTATGTTGACATTGGGTGAGCATATATCTAACCCTCTTCAACTAGGAGATGTTATATCTAAGTCTGTTAATGGGCTAGGTTCATCTATGGCTGTGTTATCACAAGCTAAGTCTAGAATAAACAAAGCTACTGTAGCTGGCAATGACATACTTAACTCTGCAGTAGATGAAATTACAGCTAAGGAAATGCAAGAGGTTACTATGCAACGTGCAGGTTATGCACAGAATGTATGGAAGCGTTTGCTTGTATCATCACCTGCTACAACCGCAGCTAACCTTGCTGGCTTTGGTTCATTTGCACTAGGTCAATCAGCAGCAGACTTAATGAACTTTGGTATGGTTGGCGCTAAGGCTGTCATGACAGGCAACAAGGATCTATACAGGCAAGCTAAAGTATATAAACGTATTCAAGGGCAGAAGATGAAGAACTTCGCTGACCCTCTGACAAGCTACGATGCTTACATGAAACTGTTAGATGCTAAGCCTGACGTACAAAAGGTTCTCTTTGAGACAGTGGGTGCTGGTGTTGAACGTACAGCAGATCGTTTCGGTATTAACCCTGAGAGTAAGTTAGTCTTTGGCAAGTACGGCATTGAGAAAGTTGTAGGGGCAGCTAACGATTTAACTGGTGTGCGTATTCAAGATAGCTTTACTAAGTCTCAGATGTTTATGGCTGAGCTAGATAAGTATCTAGATCTTAAACACGGTAAGACCTTAGCTAATGTACTAGAAGAAGGTAACTTAGATCTAATTGATGAAGAGGTTACAGGCTTAGCACTAGACACAACTATGAAGTCTGTGTTCGCTAAGGACTACACTACAAAAGATCAAGCTAGAGGTGTACGTGATATGGCTAAACTAGTAGAGACATTCTCTGCTATACCCGGCTTAGGTACGATACTTCCATTTGGTCGATTCATGAACAACGTTGTTGCATCAGCCTATCAGTGGGGGCCATTGGCTTACGCTGGGCCAGCTAGTAACATCTTACGTAAGAATAGATCTCTAGGTCAAACTATGAAAGATCGAGAGGCATTTGCTCGTGCTACTATCGGGACATCTGCACTTATGTATGCAACACAGTTAGCGGAATCACAGGAAGAGCAAGGCTTAGATACATACCAATTAAAAATGGGTAGTACTATTGTTGATGTAGCTAACGTATATCCCTTATCTTACATGCTGGCAGCAGGCAGGGTAGGCAGAGCTCTGGCACAAGGAACGCCTGTAACACCTGAGATGAATAAAGATCTAGGTGAACAGTTAGCTATAGGTCAGGTTGCTAGGGACGCTCAGTTTGGAACAGACTTAAGTGCTACACTAGATTACTTTATGCCCATTGGTGGTACAAATACAGGCGGTGAGCGCACTAATATGTTCCGTGAAATATACAACGCCTTTACAGACCCCGGTAAAGAGTACGTAGAAGGTGAGCAAGCGGGTGTATTTAAACGTGCATATGAGTTTGGTGAGGGTGTGTCAGAAGCTATAGGTAAGCCTGTGGGTAACATTGTAGCTGGGGCGTTTAGACCTCTAGACCCCATCAATAAAATGGTAGGCTTTATAACGGATACGGATACAATCAAAGACCCTAGACAGGCTCGTGGTTACGGTAAGTTTAACCAGTCTGCCACCCGTTACTTCGATAACATTCTAGAAGCGCTCATGGGCGAGACAGAAAATATTACTGGTGAGAGTTTGCGTGTTGCTTCAAGAGAGGGTGAACTGTATGACCCTAATCCATTAGCTAGAATATTTGGTATGAAGATCGTGCCGGGTAGAACAGCTACAGAAAAAGCCTACTCAATGTCTGGCATGAAGTCATGGACTAAAGATCAGCGTTCTAATATACCTGCTTATGATAGAATCTTTAATGAGACTATGGCACCTATGCTTGAGAGAAGAATGGGGTTGCTTATAAATAACCCTGCCTTTAAAAAGATGGACATAACTGACAAAAGAAGTCGTGTAAATGCTGAGCTAACTAAGATGAGATTTATGGTACGTAATGTAGTAGATACTACTTCTATGGGAGAGGACCATCTACAAGTACTTAGGTATAAGGCTTTGAATAATGGCACATCAGAGCAACGGGCTAAAGCTACTAAGCAAATGAAAGAGCAAGGCATAGATGCTAATATAAAGGACTACAACTTTGATGAGTTATTAATGTTTAATGCTAAGATAGATCTGCAGCAATTAATCGCTAAAGATAAGTAAAAGAAGAGGGGGCAACTAAGCCCCCTTTTTTTATTTCAATCCATATAGTTCCGCAGCAAACCTAGCTATGAGAGCTACATCATCTAGCCTCTCTTTTGCTCTATCCTTTGGGCGAGACTCATATAGATTAGCATCTAGATACCTGTGTGCTGGTATGAGCAACGTAGTTAACTCATCGTAGAACTTTTCTTGTTTAGCTTTTGTGAGCCTTAAGGCTTCTTGTTCTAAGCTATTACTCATAGGTTTTCCTTCATAAACACTTTGACCCACTCAGCACAGATGTCACTACGTACAATGTCATCTACACCAAACTCTATGATAGGCACAGGCAGCATGTACTTCTTAGCTAAGTGTATCACTTTAGATAAACCATCAGCTTCTTTTAAGTCAGACTGTTGTACGTCACCATTGAGAACTATTGTACTGTTTTCACCTACTCTTGTCAACAGCATCTTTAGCTCGTGAGTTGTGATGTTCTGTGTTTCATCTACAATAATAAATGAATTATCAAAGCTCCTACCACGCATGAGTGCCAGAGGTGCCATTTCAATATTACCATTCTTAACTCCTGTATCTACACTACCCTTACCTAAATGTTTCTCTAACACATCAAGCACAGGCAAAGCCCACGGGTATGTCTTTTCTTCTAAGCTACCGGGTAGATAGCCTAAGTCTTTTCCTACAGCTACGTGCGGCCTAGTGATAACTATCTTGTCAATCTTCTTTGTGATATACAAGTCAGCAGCAAAGGTAGCTGTAACGTATGTCTTGCCTGTACCTGCTGGGCCAAGCACGAATACTTGTGAGTTTTCCTTCAGGGCATCTATGAACATCTTCTGCTTGTTTGTCCGTGGCAGAAGCCCTGAAGTATTCTTTTGTTCAGCGTTCTTGTAGTTTGTCTTTCGACGGGTGCGCCGTTGTTTAACTGGGATTACATTATCCATTACAAAACAATTAGCTCCGCTTCCCCGTAAGGTATATGGAAAAACTTCTCGCCTTTCATGATACGTCTACCTCTAGCTTCACGGATAGTATCGTCTGTCATTTGTGATCCTAGTATCTTCCAGCAAGATGTTAGATCATTATTGAAAACAAAGAAGTTTACTTTGTAATCGTACTTTTTTAACAGCCTTGTCTTGCGATCAGGTATACGTATCTCAGCCCAAGTAGCAGGCCAAGCTTCCACCCACCCTCGCTTAACCTCTGCCTCACTATAATACGTAACGCCATCCTTAGTTGACTCTACATCTGCATAGTAGTTTTCTTTTACAGAGGATATTTCATGACCTTCTCTTTCAAGAACTTCAATAAGCCGTACTTTAGCTGGGTTATCGAAGCGATCATACAAGTGTGGTTCAAACGGTTTTCTTACAGAGCTATTCATTATGCACTTTCTGGTACTTGGAAACAGTATGTATTAGCAGACGATTCTGGAGTAGGTCTAGTACTCATAAGACGCTCTTCCATTTCGGTAGCTAGTTGATTGCAGGACTTAACGTCCATGAATAAACCATCGAAAGCTTGTACTTTAATATTACCTTCGAACATCATTATGAGTACTAGAACATACATGTTAGAACCAACCCTTTACTTGTTCAACAAGCGCTGGGCCATACTCTGCAGTAAGGCTAACAACTTCACCAACTGCAGCCATACCAATAGCTGCAACCGCCATAAATTCAATACCTGTCATGTCAATCTCCTTTCAAGAGAGTTTTGAGTTCAGTGTAACCACCTACATGATTACCTTCTGCATCCCATATTTGAGGTACAGTCTTTATACCAGACTTTTTAAATAAGTCAAGTACCCACTTTGAGTCATTGAGAGAGTAGTACTGCACTGCAATACGACTATCCCTCAATAAACCCATAGCATTGGAGCAGTGAGGGCAGTCAACCCGCCCCACTAATACATACACGCTCATTTCAGATCCACTATCTCGCATGTGTCACCAGTACATGCCATAGTCTGGCTACCTGCAGTATTGTCCTCATCTTCGTACTGAGTAAGCTCTGTCCAGTCAATGCTCTTAGGCATAATAGATAACAGTTGCTGATACTCTTCCTTAGTACAATCTTGATAAGGTGCCTGCTGATATGTGTGATCTGAGTGTGGCAGGAAAGACACACCAGACATCTCATCGAAGTGTTCGTACACAAACGCACCTACATGTAGCCATTCGTGGTCCCGCACAGAGATCGTCACGCTAGGCTTATGCTCACACCATGAGCGTTGATACGTCAGCCACGTCTTAAGCTGCTCTATGGCTGTCATATCGTTCCTAGTGACTGCTTTATTAGGTGACTTAACCGGGAAGCTAAACACGGTAGTAGTATCACCCTTCATTACGCATGGCTCATTAGGTACACCCTTGTCTTTCATGAACTGTGTTAGCGGATCTTTATTATCACCACGGACAGTACGGATATAATAGGGACTGTGGCGAGCATGTATGCCAGAGGCACTATCCACCAGTTGCGATACCGTGCCTGACGGTTTGACGCATGTAATTGCAGCAGATACAGGTATACCAAGACGGTCAGCCCATTCAGAATTAGTAGATACAGCGATCCCACGAAGATATTCAAGTGTCTTCTCCAAGCCTTTGTTCTTATGGGTCATTAGGGGGTTGTCCATTATTCCCGTAAGTGACACACCAAGCAAGCGTTCCTCTTCTGTGTTTTTTGCCCACACCTTACGCAAGTAGGGGAACTTTGTGTATGAGGACTGAATGGTTCCCAGAATCGTAGCCAGCTTAACTTTTCTAGCCAGATCATCCACAGTATCCGTAGCACGTACAACTACCTCCGTTAAGTTACAGAATTGGTATGGCCGTAAGATGATTTCACTACACGGGTTAGTACCAAAGTCGTAGTTGCTATCCCTTCGGTTATACTTCTCAGCTTGCTTCTTGCTTGCTTGCCGATTGAATACACCACGCTCACCTGACTTACTCTCTACCAAAGACTGCCACTCACGCATGAATGTCTCCATGTCAGGCTTCTCAGTGTAGCTCACAGAGTTATTAGCTAAGGCTCTCCATGCTGCAGTCTCCCACCACTGACCTGACTTAGCGTGACGCATACGATCATCTGATAGATTACTCAATGAAATCATAGCACTACGACGAACACCACCGACTACTACAATCTGACCAATAAAGCACATCAAGTCATGACACTCTACGCTGCTTAACTTTCTGCCTTGTGCATTCTTGAAAGTTGTGATAGCAAAGTTAAATAGTTCTACTAGAGGCGCTGGGCCACTAGCTCTACCACCAAACGTCTTAAGCCTAGCACCTGCAGGACGTACCAATCCAATATCCCACTGAGGGATTTCACCAGCCCATAGGAGTGCCAACAATTGTCTGAAAGCTTTAGCCCAACCTTCCTTACTATCCTTAACGACGATTGTAGTCTCGCTGTCGAACAGTTGAGGGATCTCAGGGAGCTTACTAACGTATTGCCGTTCAACACTGAAGCCAACACCAGTACCGCAGAGCAAGATGTACATAGCCTCATCGAAGGACTTAGGGTCATCTACGGGTAGATAGCTACAGTTATACCCAGCAGTGTTGTCCCTGTCAAGTGCAGGGCCAGCAGTCATCAAGGCTCGCATAGATGGCATCACTTCCAAGTTCAAGATGGCATTGTGTATTTCATCTGACGTAGCTTGATCTACTTTGTTGTCTACTAGGTTGAGTATGTAGCGCCCTACAGTAGCACCCCAGTTCTCACGGCCTTCACCATCGTAGTACTTAGCGTAGCGTGATAGAGCAATGAAGCTCTGATAGTCTGTTGGTAGGTAGTTGTTCATTATCTGTTGTCTCCTGAGCCTTTAAGTTTACCTCGTTGTTCACGATCATCTAGCTTAGCCATGTTCATTTCCATGACTGCCCTTAGGTTGCCACCAAAGATGTTAGACAAGGCTGTTACATAAAACAGTACATCACCTAACTCTTTCAGTACTTCTTCATCAGAGAACTTAGACTTGTCACGGAATAGTTTCTTGACCTTCTCTGATACTTCACCTGCTTCACCTACTAAGCCTAGCGTATTTTCTACTAGACGTTCACGCCCTTTGGTGAATACTTTATCTTCTACAAACTGGCTATAGAAACGCACAGGATCTTTCTCGTAGTCTGTACTGTTCTGAAACATATCGAAGTAGCCGAATGCTTCTAAGTCTGTCTCGTTAATCATGGGCGCTCCTTTACATATAAGTTATCTACTTTAACATCATCTGTGTCGTAGAAAGTATCCATTATTAAATCGTATACATCCTCGCTGTGTGACTTTTCGTCTGAGGATAGTATGTTATTATTCTTATCTACTGCCATAATGAATGTTACACTGAATCTTTTAGTGTTCATTTGTGTGTCTCCACCCAACGTTTACGTAACCTGTTCAAGTACCAGATAGCTTTGTCTATATCTTCTAAACCATTCTTGTACTCGCAGCGCCACATATACTTAAGTACGTTAGCTGCTTGTGGTGCCAATGATCCAGACATATTCTCTGTCATAGCTTCAATAGCATCAATACATTCTATACCTGATTGATTGTAATGCACAGGCTTGTTTACTGGATCGTGTCCTGTCATCTTTGGTTCTTCTCTAATCATGCGTTACCTTGTGTCTTAGTGAATGCAGTAAGGCGTACAACCTTACCACCAGTACCTTCTACTTCCTCGTATATATCAGATTCTTCTGCCATGTCAAGATCTATTAATCTATTTCTCTCAGCTTCAACTGTATCATATACATAATCATCATACTGTGATACCTCTAGGAATGCCCCTAGCAAAGTAACTAAGTTGATCATCTGTGCTAAGTCTATCTTGTTTAAAGTGTTGTCTGGGTGCAACGCTATAGCTGTAGATAAGTCACCTGTCCAGTTACCATCTTCGTCATACTCTAGTGGCTTAAGTACAAAGGCTACCTCATTGTCTTTAATCTGATACGTCATTTAAGTTTTCCTTTTATGCTTAAGAGCAATGCGATCTACATCAATAGACTTGCCCTTCTCTTTCAACCATGCCTCAGGTATAACTCTGTGCGCCCACATGAACTCATTCTTGTCGCACCAATCAAAGTAACGAGACTTGGCTCCCTTATACAACTTAGCCTTAGCGTTACTGAAGACAAACCGTATGTCTAACTCAGGGTGCTGCTTTCGTACCTCCAAGTGCTTACGTCTATCATCACTATCAAAGATCCCTTTAGTCTCAATGATTATACCGTTATCTAAAACAAAGTCAGGCGTGTAAGTACGATAGCGTAGGTCTTCCCATTCTATCTTTAGTACTTCATACCTGACTTGCTTTTGTTCAGCGGTAAGGTACGCAGCAACCTCTTTCTCTAGGCCACTGCGATACCTTCTAGAGTTATGCCTACGCTTCTTCGGCGGGGGCATCTGTAGCTTCAACACCTAGTGATGCTTTAAGTTCTGCAGTCTTCATCTGACCGATAGCTTGTAAGCACCCTAGCTGGTGGTTAAGCTGGCTCTGAATCACAGAGTTCTGTTGTAACAGATTAAGAATACCAATCTGCTCTTCAGTCATGTCATCAGTGTCAAACTCTTGTTCGTCGATAGTTACTTTAGTCATTTTAGTACTCCTTGTTTAATGACACATACTCTACTGTTGGTGGCGTCTTACCACCTCTGTAGACTTTAGATGGCAAGGGTTGTAATCCCGGCCAACATTTCTTTTTGTGTGAGCAGAAGCCACACTGTTTACTGAGCTTCATGTTACCACTAGGCTTACCCCTATACGTTTCGGGTTCAGCCGTGAAGCAACGCTCAAATGGTTCATCGTTAGCGATGTAGTTGTGCGTATCTTGTATGTTACCCAGTACAGCATCCTTGTCCACAGATGCAGCAGGGACGTACTTGAACTCGCCATTACCTTTGTTGACTACCCACCATCCACCAACGTTCTTACCTGCAGCGTGTGCGTATCCTACTAGCTGTGAGACATACCCAAAGCTATCACCTGCTGCCAGTGTTTCTACATCAATGAACTTGTTAGTGTAAGACCACGGTGATGCACTCTTAACATCATCCACTGCACCGTCCAACACCATGTCGTACTCACCGCTTACCTCAGCACCACCCTCTAGTTCAAGGGTGACTCTATCGTTATCGTCAAACTTAACATCAGAAGCCCTGAGTAATCCTTTGAAGATAGCCTCAACCAGATCCCCTATGAGCATGTTGATCATAAAGGATGTTGGCTTTAGTATATCTGTCTCAGGATTATTCTTTTCAAACCAAAGCTGGCACTTAGGACGCCCTACGTTAGACATCCTAAGCTTGAACTTATCTCGTGGGCCACTGTTGAACTGCTTGTTTAAGGCTGCATCTATATCTTTGCATACACCCTCAATGATCTCTTGCGACATAGAAGCTTTACCATCTATAGCCTTACGCAAGAAAGAATGTACTGACAGTTCAGCAGGGTGTTCCATTATTCGAAGTCCTGCACTTCAACAATGCTACCCACGATGGCTGCATCTTCTGCTGAGATGTTAGCTACGTTGTTCTCATCCCACTTGCCTAGCACCCATGTATTGGTACGCTCAATCCAAGCAATGAAGTCACGTAACGTTTCGTTGTCACCATCAGAGAAACCTACACGATCACCTAGTGATGCTGTTACTTCAGCAAACTTATTACCGTTAGGCATTGACTGCTCAACACCACTCAGAGTAATGGTGTGTTCGATAGGTGTAATACCTTTGCCCATCAGTGAACCTGTAGCAGCGTTCATAGACTTGAGACTTGTAGGATTCTTAACGTCAAAGATAAAGGGTACTTCACTAGCAAACTCTACGCTATCACCATCCTCGTTAGTGGTGTCACCTGTACCCAGCATACCCATGAATACTTTGGTACGCTTTACTCGACGCATAATATCCTTAGTTGCCTCAGGTAATGCATCCCAATCTTGTACGTAACCTGATGGACGCCCCAAGTTAAACCCACCTAGTGTATCTTTCAAGTCACCATTGAGGTTCTGAGCTAAGACTGTCTTCTGTGTAGTGTTAGCTTCACTGTCCCACTTAGTCCACTGCTGACGCTCAGCAAACAAACGCATGCTAAGTGTTTCAGTGTACACTTCCTCGTCACCCTTACGTAGTTTAAACATGGGTGTGTTGACAATCTTCTTGCCATCAATACCTTGCTTAACTAATGCAGTTACACGCCACAAGTCTGACTGTGCCTGTACTGTAGTAGCTGTGAATCCCATAGCATCTGCTAGGTTCATCCCGTCTACTGATAGTGCTACTTCTGTGCTCATTATATATCCTTTCTGAGCTAAGTTAAAGAGACTAAGTTATACTATATAACGTCCTTTGTGTCAAGCCAATTCGGGCCAATCTTTGCCTCTAGTAGTAGAGGTACGTTCATCTGTATGTCATACGCTTCTTCGATAAGATTGTCAAGATCTTTATTCAATGTATCTATAGTTGCAAGCACATACTCCTTCTCGTTTGGGTGGACATCTACTACCATTGAGTCATGCACACTGTTAACTACACAGGACTGCAGCTTCTCTAGTCTAGCCTCAAGCTCTATCAACACAAGAGGTACTACATCACCTGTAGCAAACCCTTGCACTGGGTAGTTCTTGATCATAGTGAAGTGGGTAGGTGAGCCATTCTCTCTACGTGTTACATCAGGGAAAGCATACTGCCTACCACTGACGTTAGTGATCTTGTGTAACCGTATAGCCTCATCACCTAGCTTCTTGTGCCACGCAGCTACACCTTGATACTTCTCATTGAAGTGCTCATAGTAAGCGGCCTCTGCCTTAGATCTACCGTACCCTGTAGCGCCGAAAAGCGGAGCAAAGGTGTGAGCCTTAGCGTCCTGCCTGCCAGTAGGCTGACCTGCATCAGTGATAACCTTTGCAGTGTATGCGTGTACGTCAAACCCTGTGTTGATCTCTTCCATAGCTACCTTGTCTTGCGCTAAGAATGCAGCCGTTCTAAACTCAAGCTGAGCAAAGTCAGCCTCCATGATGTAACCGCCATCCCAACGTGATACAAATACTTTCTTGACCGGGAAGGTGTTACCTCGTGGCATGTTCTGCATGTTAGGGTTACGCCCACTGAACCTGCCCGTTGCAGTTATGTGCTGAGTAAGGCCGACATGAAGGTATCCATCAGGCTTAGTATAAGTATGTATGCCATCAACGAAACTAGAAAGATAAGAGCTAACAGCGCTAAGCCTTTTAAGATCAGCCAGAAAAAGTGCAGCACTTCCCATACGATTGTTTTTAGCTGTAGCAATAAGTGCATCTAAGTTATCCTTACCTGTGCTGAAACCGTTGGCGCTGATCCACTTCTTACTAGGAGCAGAGAACCCTAAGCCAGCCATCTCGTTTGTTTCTTTTAGTTGATACCCTCTAGCATCACAAGCCTTACACTTGTTAGGTCTAGCGTACTTAGTACCGTCCTTCTTTACTTTGTAAGTCTTACCACTACCTTCACATACAGGGCAAGTAAACGCCTTTGTTTTCAATATCTTAGTAGAGTTAGCACGTACTGCATCCTTGAACTCTTGAGGTGTCTTGACGTAATCGAACAGGTCAGCCCACTCTTTCTTGTTGTTAACCTTAACGCTGAACAGTACCTGCGATGCTTGCTCTGGGCTGTTGATGTTGATAGGTGTGTCACCCATAAGCTCACGAATCTGTCTATGTAGTCGTTCTTCTATCTCAGCTTTCTCTTGCTCAAACTTTAGTCGTACTTCTTGGAGGGCGGGTTGATCCACCTTGATTCCTGACATGTACATTCTTGTGAGAGTGGTACAGGTTTTGAAGGTAATGTCTCTGATGTTATGTAAGGAGGCGCAGGAAGAATCGGCGTAGGCTTCTTCTTGACGGAGGTACAACTCACGAGTTGCGCCGAGGTCAGCCCTAAGATAAAAGCTAAGCTCATCGAGAGGTATTTCATTTGTGTTGTACCCTTCTTTAAAGTATTTCTTTAGTGTGTCATCCTTCTGTACTTCTAATTCATAGCGCTGGGCACATGCATCTAAGCTTAGCGGCTCCTTCACACCACGTAGTAGTATGTACTCTGCCAACATGGTATCGTAGATCTTACCATCGTACTTGAAGCCACACTCCCACATCCACATCAGGTCATGCTGTGCATTGTGCATGATCAGTAGGGTGGTCATGTCTAGCACCTTCTGTATCTCTTTACGCCCAGCGCCTGTAGTGTCCTTCTGTTCAGTGTGGTCTAATGTCACTATGCATACGCTATCTTCTGCATCAACAGCTTGCATACCTACCTGTACCAGTGTGTTACCCGGTTCAAACGGATCTAGATGCATCTTACCATCACGCTTGGTGGTAGTGTTCTCTACATCCAATACTATTCTCATGTCTGTGTCTCCTTACTAAGCTGTGTACTGACTACGTTCACCGTCTAACTCACAATGTACTACTCCATGCCAACCACCCTTAAGCTTATTCTTTGCAATGTTCAAGTGCCTTTGTGTATCTTGTTCTTCTGCTCCTTCTACTTGTGGATTCTTAGAGATCAGAACCATTAGGTCTGCCTCCGCAGCCTTGCCTGTCTTACTACCTTCCATCATTGATTGATCTACATACACCTTGCCTTCAGCTACAGCACTCAACTGTGACATCCATATGATAGCACAACCATACTGCTTAGCTATGTTACGTGCATGGATAGCTGCTTCCTTCAAGTACACATCAGACTTATCACTTGTCTTGCTAGAGAACTTGTCACCCATATCAAGTACAACAATGTCAGGCTGGTATGCTTTGATGATAGCCTCAACCCATGTCATGTCTTTACCTGTTGAGTCATACAGTTTGATGTTCTCACGCACAGGCTCATAACGTGACGCAGCTAAGGCGTAGTTACCCTTGACCTCTTCCATTGACATAGAGGTAGCTGCACTGAGGTAACGTGCTCCTACACGCTCGTATGCTTCCTCGTTACACAACACGATACACTTGGCACCCTGACTAGCGAAACCATCAGGCCCACCTATCAGTGAGGCATGGAAAGATGTCTTACCTGTGTTAGGTCTAGCACCTACGATAACTAAGTGACCGCCGCTGATGCCCTCTACCTTACGTGTCAGTGAAGGGATGTTGAACTTCCACTTGGACTGGATGTCGTTAGCTTGTAGCAAGTTATCAATGGAGATGTCACCCCAGTCAATCTTGAGGTTAGGCATGAAGTCATCTTGATAGTCAGACAGTAGCTTACGCATAGGCTCTAAGCTAGTCTCTGTACCGTTCACATAGTCGAAACCTAAGTTAGCTATCTCTTCGCCTACTACCTGCTGAAACAGTTTGCCTAACACTTCTTCTGCTATACCCTCAGACATAGCCTCTTGCTTGCCTATGTTCTTGAAGATCTGTTTGTATACATCCTTGTTAGCTGTGGTCATTGTAGAGTTGTGCGTAAAGAACAAACCCTCTAGCTCAGGTAGTGTAAGATCCTTATCGTATGTATCCATAGCGTAGTCTAAAGTGTTCTTGATCTTACGAACATCTTTAGTGAACAGCTTGTCAGGTGTACGGATACCTTTGTTGTTGCTGTAAAAGTCCTTGCTCATCAAGGTTCTAAGTAGTGCTAGTTCCATTGTGTCTCTCTTTCTTTCTTGTCTCTAAGTAGAACGCACCCTCTGGACTAGTCCAAGCAGCCATCAAGTCTAACCATTGTTGTATTGACATGTAGATAACTTGATGTTCATCTAGCTTATCGTCATACTGCCTGACGAATACTACGTTATCGTCTGTACCAATGATTAACTCTACATCTTCGAACATGTCCTGCTGATCTAGTGAGGTTATCACTGAGGCATCTGGCTCATACTCAACCGTATACATCTTTGTTTATCCTTTCACGTTCTGCTGCACGTTGACGTTCTTCTTCATCGAACTCACGTATAAGTTTGTTATCATATATAAACTTCTTAAGTGTTGCAATCTCTTTCTCTTGCTGTTTGATCTGCCAACGCATGTCTTCTATTGTTCCTGCCATACTCATGTAT
>Ga0187219_1000255_pt1 | contig 24785 bp, 8 predicted proteins | sample 13SPOviralmetaG_FD_130162 | JGI IMG/M metagenome (GOLD analysis project Ga0187219, IMG submission 130162) | Marine viral communities from the oligotrophic San Pedro Time Series (SPOT) site, San Pedro Channel, CA, USA - 13 SPOT_SRF_2010-07-21... | ecosystem: Environmental > Aquatic > Marine >... | reverse complement strand
TTATCAGGAAAAACTATTACATTAAAATACGTAAGCGATGGACTAGGAACAGACGAAGAAATGGTTGTTCATAAGTTTGCTGAAGAAGCTGTATACAAGCATATAGCTTATGCTGTACTAGCATCAAGAACAAATATACCAGAGTATATTGTACAAAGATTTAAAAAAGAAAGATTTGCAGAAACTAGAAAAGCTAAAATTAGACTATCTAATATTAAAATAGAAGAGTTTGCTCAAGTATTAAAAGGTTTAAGCAAACCTATAAAATAATAATTTATGCCAGAAATTAAACATAGTTTTGCTAGCGGTAAAATGAACAAAGATCTCGACGAGAGACTTGTTCAAAATGGTGAGTACCGCGACGCAATGAACATACAGGTTAGGACAACAGATGGAGATGCCGCTGGTACTGTACAAAATATTAAAGGTACAACGCTAGTAGGTGAGGGTTATGATTTAGATGGACAAACAAAAATAGTTGCTAGTGTTGTAGATGAGAAAAAAAATAACATATATTTCTTTTTAGCCTCACCTCCCGCTACAAACATTGAAAGTGCTCTTGTTGTAGAAAAAAAAGTATATATAGATAGTATAATAGAACAAAATACAAATGGATTAACTAGCCCAGTTGTTGTTGATGAATATGCTATAGTAGATACATATAGTAATTTTTCTGGAGTTTTTGGACCAAATGGATCTGTTCCATATATGGAAATAAATGTTATCGACGCTTCACAATATAGTGTTGGTATGACAATAGAAGCTCTTGATGAAAACGATAACAATTTACTAACTAATGCTGAGATACAAAATATAGATGGAAATACGTTAAAGCTATCAACAACACAAACTGGTGATTTAGTAAACCTTTGTAAAGCTGTTATTCTTAGACGACCTGGCGTTTTAAAGTTTACTGGCAATGTGATCACAGGTGTAAACATTATAGATGATTTATTATTCTGGACAGATAACACCAATGAGCCTAAAAAAATAAATATAACAAGATGTAAAGATGGTACAAGTAGTATAAGTACTCACACTGAATTAAAAATAGCAGATATAGCAGATGGAGACAATCTTGTTAATGTAACTGATTTAGAGTACGCTGTAACTCCTGCTATAAATAAACATTTAAAAGAAGAACACATAACCGTTATTCGTAAAGCTCCAGTAAAAGCACCTATGCTTGAAATGTCTAATACATCTAGAGACTCTCAAACACTAGTTGTTGATGTTGAGGTTACATGGGGTGACAGTACAGATAGTCCACAACAAGGTGATGAACTTACTGTTGAATCTGAAAATTTTAATGAGTCAAGCTATATGGTTGGTGACATATTAATATTTACAGAGGGTTCAAGTGGTAATAATATTAATTTAAATGCGCTAGTTGTAAAAGCGACAGTAGGTAGCATAGATATTACTAATGAAGGTTTAGTAGCGCTAACAATAACTATAATAAGTGTAACTGGAGAAGAACAGGATGTAACTGGTAAGTACGAGGTAGACTTACAAATGGAAAAACCTTTATTTGAAAAAAAGTTTGTAAGATTTGGTTATAGATATAAATATGAAGATGGTGAATACTCTAGTTTTTCACCTTGGTCAGAACTAGCTTTTCTACCAGGACCATTTGATTATTCTCCTAAAAAAGCCTATAACCTTGGTATGGTTAATCAAATGAGGCAACTTGTAATTAAGAATTTTATCCCACACATAACAACTAGACCGTTTGATGTTTCTGAAGTTGATATACTATACAAGGAAACAAACAAACCGAATGTTTATGTTGTAAAAACTATTAAAAGACAAAAAGATTCTGAATGGGAACTGTCAACTCCAAGTGTATGGAACCCAGTTGGTACAGACCAGGGTAGAATAAAGATTACATCTGAAATGATACACAGCGCTTTACCGGCTAATCAAATATTAAGATCGTTTGATAACGTACCTATAAAAGCACTTGCTCAAGAAATAACTGGAAATAGATTATTATTTTCAAATTATGTTCAAGGCTACGACATAAGATATCCGGTTGCATTAACGCAGTCTGTTAAAACTAAAGAACAACCAACAATAAACGATCCTAAAAAATCAGTAAAGTCCATAAGACAGTATAAGGTTGGTATGGTGTTTGGTGACAAGTATGGTAGAGAAACACCAGTTGTTGTTGCTAGTTATGTTAGTGGAACTAATTATACAAATTACTTAAGCACAACAGGAGACCTTAGCGTTCCAAAACAATTTTCTAGTACTCAAAACGTTATTGAGGTTACTCAAGACTGGAATGCACCTAGTACATCAGCTGGGCTACCGGAAAACTGGATGGACTACGTAAAGTATTTTATTAAAGAAACATCTAATGAGTACTACAATTTAATATTAGATAGGTGGTATGAAGCAGAAGATGGTAACATTTGGTTGTCATTTCCTTCTGCAGACAGAAATAAAGTTGATGAAGAAACTTATTTAATACTTAAAAACGAACATGGTAATAATACGCCAATAATAGAAAAAGCTAGATATAAGATTATAGCTATAGACCCAGATGCTCCAGACGACATAAAAGTTGACTCAAGAATAATGGGTAAAATAGAACTCGGTGAAACAGCATTTAATGATATGTTTTTTGATGCTGATAACTCTAATCCTGAAACAACATCTCCAATAACATTAATGAATGGTAACAAGGTTAAAATAAGCTGGGGCCAATGGGATGGTGAGCTTGATGACTACGAGAGACAAGGTTTACTTAAGGTTAGAATAGTTGGAACTTATAATGATGAAACAAAAGCAAGTAAGTGGCTAAAAGTTACTCACTTTAAAAATGCTGATGAGGATAATGATAAGCCAGCAAAAGTTATTTGGAAGGGTACGTTTGGAGAAACAGCTGACATGTACGACGCGTTTGGTGGATCGGGAACTTTATCTGGATTAAAGTATTTCATGGAGTTTAAAGAAGAGGTTGTTGAAAACAAACCAGAGTATGATGGTAAGTTTTTTGTTAAAGTAGAAAGAGATATTATTTTAGAAGACAAGGTATTAAACCTATCTGGATTAAACGTAGATTATGACCCTGTAGCATCTTATAAAATATCATATATAGACTCTCAAGATCAAAACCCAGCTAATTCAAATGCGTCATATGGTTCAACAGATATGCCGAGAAAAGATTACTATTTTGGTGATCAAGGAGGTGAACCCAATGCTCTTGATGGACAAACAGATGTTTATTGTGGTGGAGCTTATCCAAACTCTGCTGCATCGCAAGCAAGTGGGGATCTTGATGGTAGTAATGCAGAGGGAACAAACATAGCGTTTGTTGATTTTACTGAATTTCCTAATGGTTACAGAAACTTTTGGAAACAAATACCACAAAGTGGTGGAGCGTTTGAATACAGTTTTGTAGGTGATGGAACATGGGATCAAGAGGGAAGAAATGGTGATGCAACTTATATAGGTCTAGGATGTGATTCTACGTATCAAGGTGCAGTTATCAATAACGGTGAACATGATGGTTACGACAGTGGACTTTCACTAAGAATACTTAATAGATCTGCAATCACTAGGAAGTACTGGAATTGGCTTAAAGATACAGCTTATGGTTACACCGGAGCTAAAATGTTTATTGATTCAGTTAGAGGTAAAGAAATAGAACTAAACGGTGCACCGCAATCTGCTGGTAATCCCACTGGAGATGGCGGTGTGGTTTCTCAACATTATTATAAACCAACTGGATTAGATGCTGGTTTATTAAATGATCCAGATGGAGCACATGCTCCCACAGTAAACGGTCATTTAGGTAGAATATTTATTTCAATACCTAAGCATTACTATGGAAATGATGAAGACGGCTGGGGAGAACTATCCACTTTTAAAAATGAAATGACTGAGGTTGGTAGAATGTTTAGTTTTGCAAGAGACCCAGAAAACAATGTATACAAAATAATAAGCAAGCCAAATGAAGTTGATTACATGAAAGGTAGAAACTTTGCCGATATGACAGAGGACAATCAACCTGGATTTTGGAACGAAGATGAAAACGACGAAGCATATAATGGCACATATCAAATTATAGACGACGAAAGTAGCTTTTCAATTTTTTCAAATTTAGCTGTTGGTAGTAATCCTTTTGGAGCAGTTGAGCCTGGTACTAGTTTTGTAGACTATAACAATAGTAGTTATTTAAGTGGTGGTTCAAATTTATGTGGTCAATGCTCAGGTAGTGACGATCTGTGTAAAAGAGTTGGTTTTAGAGTAGAGTTTAGAAGGATTGATAAAAACACAAATAAAATAATACCAAACGAGGGAATTGACACATCTATATGGGATCCTAGAGGAGCTATAATGCATGATGGTAGAGAGGCAATGGAAATTCAAATAATTAAAAAATATCAAGATCCTAACGAAGTAACCTTTGTTAACAATGGTGCATGTTTTGAAACAGAACCTAAAGAAGATGTTGGTTTAGATTTATACTACGAAGCCTCAAGTGCTATACCAATATATTTAAACAGTGAGAACACTCCTATTTTTGCACCATATAATTCTAAAGTTAGTATAAAGAGGCCCTTAGGTTCAGACGGTGGGCTACAAAGTGTTATTTTATCTAACTCAAACCATCACGTATGGACAATTGGTCACACAGCTACAACGTCGATTATAGGTGTTAGGTCAACAGACGCTAGTGGAAATATAGATCTTCACAATACTGATATTTTAATTAATGATAGAATTATATTTACCCATGACAATGGATTAAAAACAATGTCTAAAGTTACTAGATACATGAGCCCAACGGTTAGTTTAAATGAAGCTTTTGTTAATTTAATAGAAACAACATTTGAACAAGGTGGGTTAATACCTACTGCTTATAGTGTTGTGTACTCGGGTGATGTTGAAAATCCATTTGGTGTAACGTTTACTAGTGCTGGTGGAAACGTAAATATAGAAGTAGGATATGAGCTTTCAGGATTAGGTGTACCAAGTGGAGTAACCGTAACATCTATTAGTGGTTCTAGTGGCGCAACGTTATCAAGTGTTAGTTGGATGAACGAGTATATAAGTCCACAAAATGGTACAAATATAAACAAATGTATAGTAGCTGGTGCCACTGGTTATTATGAAATAGACTCAGAAGCTTACAAGTATCCAGTTGAGTTAGCTTGGTTTAATTGCTATTCTTTTGGTAACGGTATAGAATCAGATAGAATAAGAGATGATTTTAATGCAAATACAATAGATAATGGTGTTAAGGTTTCTACTACACTATCCGACTATGGTCAAGAAACAAAAGGTAGTGGTATGATATATTCAGGTTTGTACAACTCAACATCCGGTGTAAACGATCTCAATGAGTTTAACATGGCAGAGAAGATTACTAAAGACTTAAATCCAACTTATGGATCAATACAGGCTTTAAAAACAAGAGATACAGATGTTGTTGTTTTTACTGAAGATAAAGTGTTAAAAGTTTTATCTAACAAAGACGCTTTATTTAATGCAGATGGAAACCCTCAGTTAACAGCAACCGATAGAGTACTAGGTACAGCTGTGCCATTTGTTGGTGATTATGGTATATCTAAAAACCCTGAGTCATTAGTGTCAGATCAATATAGAATGTACTTTACAGACATGCAACGAGGAGCCGTTTTAAGGTTGTCTAGAGACGGTTTAACACCAATATCAAACGTTGGTATGAAAACGTACTTTAGAGAAAACCTTAAAGACTCTATTAGTTTACTTGGAACATTTGACAAGGTTAACGGAGAGTACAACTTAACATTAAATAAAAGGTTTTCTAATACAACAGTATCTTTTAATGAAGGCAGTAAAGGTTGGGTTAGTTTTAAATCTTTTATTCCCCAAGCTGGAGGTTCAGTTGGTGGAAAATACATAACAGCAATTAACCACGATATCTATGAGCATCACGTTGAGATACTAGATGAAGATGGAAACGATACAAACAGAAATACTTTTTATGAAAATCCATTTGTTAACTCTAGTGTTACTGTTTTATTTAATGATATGCCCGGTAGTGTTAAGTCTTTTAAATCTATAAACTACGAGGGTTCTCAAGCTAGAGTAAATCAATTTACTTCTGTAAACACAACAGATGATGCTGGAAACCTTTTGTCTAATTTAGACGACGGTCAGTATTATAATTTATTTGCAAAAAAAGGTTGGTACGTTGAGTCATTTGTAACAGACCTACAAGAAGCTAAAGTAGATGAGTTTATAAATAAAGAGGGTAAGTGGTTTAATAGTATAACAGGAACAGAAACATCATTAAGTAATTTAGATTTAAAAGAGTTCTCAGTACAAGGTATAGGTATTCCAACTACTGTTGTTGATCAAACAGAACCACAAAACTTTACTCTTACAATACAAGATCTTGGTGATGAAGATTAATAATTAATAATATGGCAAACAACTACACTGTAACACCTGCGGTTTCACAGGTACTTCAAGAAACCGGAATAGGTACAAATAATTTTGGGACTAGTTACATTAGCCCTAATAACACGGTATATCAATTGTATATTGTACCTAACGAAGGGTCAAGTATTTCAGCTTCAGACTTTACTATTGGTGGAGTTGCTGGAGTTTTAGTTGGTGGTGCAGCTTCTTGGGCTAAGTATGTTTGGAACACTGAAAATAATAATACAAGTGGTTTTCCAGAACCACAAGAAACATCCACGCTTTCTAATCAATGGGGGTCTAGTCCTACTGGCAGTGAAGTAGTACAAATAAGTATGGCTAATACTGGAGTAGCATATGCTGCTAATAATCAAGTTGAGGTTAATGTTTGGTTGTATCAATTAGTGTCAATGCCTGTTAGTGATTTTACTATAAATATAGATATAGACGGGGTAACACAAGATCAGTCAGGAGAAGCTGTTGTAGGCCCAGATGACGTGCTAGAGGTACCCTCAATAACAAGTATGATTATAGCTCCAGTTGTTAGTTTGTTTGGTTTTAGTGGATCTGGTCCAACTCCAGTTATTGCTGGCACCTCAAGTATTGTTCCAGGTGGCAATGTAATAGCAAACTATAATCAATTTCCAAATATTATTCAACTTGGTCCCTATAAGGACTGGCCAACTGTTGCTACTGACGGAACAGAAACTCTTACTATGTTTTCTAACAGTTACCCAAATGGTAGTGGTCCAATTACGCTATTGTCTTCTTTTCCACAAGGAGGTACTAGCATGTATGTTGGTACAGAAGAAGACGGGTTTGGTTGGCAACAGGCGCCTGGCACTAATCCAGGTGCAATAAACACTCCAACTTATTTTACTTTTGAACCTGAAGTAGATTATTCTGTTAGCAAAAATACCATGCAAGTAGATGTAGATTTAAACAACAATGGTTATGTAGAAGGAAGAATAACAGACACCTTAATTAATCCAGATCTTTATTCTGGTCCAGATGGAGCCGTTGGTTATGTATACAAAAATACACTGTACGTTGGTGGGGCAACACCAATTAATACAAACAATAATCCAACGACTTTTTATAATCCTATAGTTTATCTTTCTAACGATCTTTCAAATCCAGTATCTAACGTGATATCTTCTATAAAGTTAGCTGACTCAAACCCTTGGCCGTTTACACCTGGAGCATCTCCAGATTCTATGAGCAATGCTCAAAACTGGGTTAACAACAAGGTATACATGGAAATAAATTGGAACCCTAATTTCAACTGGCTACCCTTTGATTTTAAAGTGCTTTTTACACTTCAAGCTAGCGGACTAGCTTTAAATAGTAGTTCTGTAGAGGATATTGCTTTTGAAGCGGCATTTACAGTTAATTTTAATTATTAAATAAAAAAATATAATGAAAAAGTTTTTAATAAATGATGATAACGTAACTGTACTAGGAAATGAAGTTAGTGAAATACAAGCTACCACAATAAATATTGGCACAGACTCAGAACAGCATGTATACTCTATATCGGGTATGGTTTCTGCTAACAAATCAACTGTTGTTGGAACGGTTAGAGTTGAAGCTGGTTTTAATAGAAAATATATAAACTCTCCAACGTTAATTCCTAGTTTAAATACAAGACAAGAAAATAATGACTCGTTAAAGCTTAGTATATCAAGTATTGAAAGAGACTCTAACGAAAACATAACAGCGTATGTATATAATATAGTTTACAAAAATTCTAAAAAAACTACAAAAGCAGATGACCTAAGTTTTAATTTAAATCAAAGAACAGTAGCAATGCCTATAAAGTATTTTACTATAGACGCAATTAACACAGGAGATTTACAAATTAATGCTAATGGAGATGTTAGAAACATATCAATTGAAGGCGTGCCTAATACTCAATTTAAATTAACGTTAAATAGTTTATTTGAAGGTCACACTAGCACTGCACATAATAGCGCCGTTGAGTTTCCTGATTTTGTTTTTAGTAAAACTGAAACATCTATACTTAGTGATGCAAATTCTAACGGTGTTACTACCGCGGGTAGTGGCGACTCTATTAAATGTATAAACGGTACAATAGGTACTAATGGAAAGTATTCTTTTGTACAAAGGTTTCCTAGTAATATAATTGCTCACACAAATGTTAATGGTGAAAAAACTGGTTCAACCTCTATAACTATAAGAAGTGTTGAAGGTGTTGAAATAAACGATAAGGTTATTACTAAAGGGTTAGCTGAAACAACACCATGTAAGGTTACAGCAATAAATGTTGCAGCAAAAACCATTACTATTTCATCCGCTATAGATGTGTTAGATAAACAATCTATTTCTTTTGCTAGAGAAAGAAAATATAACATGAATATAAGTCCTATTGCTCCAGGTTACATAGGTGCAAGTATTTCATTATCTGGCGTTATGTCAAAAAATCATTATGATTTTCCTGTAATTGAATATAGACAATTTTTAAATCCCGTGTTAACATTAAGAGCTTCAACCGGTGGTGTTAGTTTGTATAGAATTACCAATGGTACAACTACAGCAGGAACTGGAGTTTCTTTTGATTTACCATTTGTTGGAAGACCAAACGCTCTTGCAAAAGACTTTGTTGTAGAAGGGCTAAAACAATCTACTCAATATAATAACAAGTTTGAATTAAAATACGTTTTAGATAGAACTAGTACAGAAAGCTTTACTATTGATAGTGGTGGTGTTAATGGATTACAAAAGTTTCATTTTAGTTATGATAATAACTCCTCTTGGTCTAATACAAACCCAATTGATAACGGGGGTACAATAGTAGAAATAACTGGATTAACTATTGTTTTAAACTCTGCAGCAAAAGTTACCTTAACTTCTCAAGTTGAAATAATTAAATGGGGAACTAAAGATGTAACAATGGATCTAGACTTAAGCAATATAGTATCAATATCTTAATATAAACAATATGACAAATATTCAATTACAATTTAATTGGACAGGAATACAAGCTTTCTCTGCACAAGTAGGGGATTTACTGTACTATACAACTCCACCTGTTTCGCAAGGTGGTTTTGACGTAACATCTTCTCCTGTATTCTTTGGTACAATTGAATCTATTACTACTGTTGGTAACAGTTTGTTAGTAAACGTAACGCTTCCAGGTAACGTTGATTTTCCTACGTTTGATGCTGGAGCTGGAGATCAAGGTATTTACGGTACGTTAAACTACGTGTTTTTTGCTAAGGATAATAGAGTAAATATGGCTAGTGCGCTTGGTTATTATAGTTCTGTTGTGTTAACTAATGACTCTAGGGCAAAAGCAGAGCTGTTTACTACTGAGTGTGTAATATCAGAAAGTAGTAAATAAATAACAAAAAATGTAACTATATATATAATAACAATATAAAAAAATTAAACTATGGCGTTTAAAATGAAAGGCACTCCTATGTTCAAAGGTTCAGGTGCACACAAACATGCAAAGTCAGTATTTAAAAAGGAGGCGTCAGCACTTACTAAAAAATCGTCGTATAAAAAGAAACCTGCTTTTTTAAAAGAAGAAGAAGTTGAAACAAACATGAATCCTGTTGAGGTTAAACCATCAGCTCAACAGATACACAAAGAAGGTTTGTTCCATAAAAGTGATGGTCGAGTTAAACTAACATCTAAACAATTAGAACAATTAGAAAACTGGGAAAGAGCAAACGAAGGAAAAATTTCAGCTAAGCAAATGGAGAATATTGCAAACATGAAAGAAAATGGAATTGTAAATGGAATTTGGAATAGCAATAGACCAGGCCAAACTGTTGATAATAATAACACAGATTCTTTTTTCGAATCACAAGCAAGAGAAGGGACTGAACATAGACAGTTTTCTCGTAAAGAGCTACAAGCTTTAACTTTAGCTTTAAAAAATCCAAAACTTACTAAAGATGAAAAACTTGTTATAAATAGAATTTTAAACTTAAAAGAAGTTGGGAAGTGGAAATTTAGTGAAAACGAGTTTGGGAGATACAATATTTCAGATCAAAGTAACAGACTATTAAACGTTAACGTAGACAGTTCAATATTAGATTATATAGATAACGCAACAAGGGGTGTTTATAAAAATCCCACACAAACAATGGAGGTAAATCCTGAAAATATAGCTAAGTTACAACAAGCTCTAGAAAAAGGTGTGTTTGACGATGTTCCAGAAGCAGGCGCAATAATAGCGCATATTTCAAATAATATTCCTGTTGATCAAGGTCTTAGACTTAACTTTAAAACGAGCCATTGGCAAAATATGTTTGGCGAGAAACGACCCGATGGAATATTTGGAGACCCAGTATCTGGTGATTTTTCACAAGAAGGTTTTAGTATAGAAGGTCCAAATAATGAGAGTTTTTATAAAGATAATAAAGGACAATACATAAATACTGGAACGTTTAACCAGGCTTACAGTGGTGCCAAGTATGGATATGCTGATAGACTTTTTGATTCATTACGTTATCCACTAGAAGATAAAAAAATAACACTAGATCCTGTTAAACCTAAAAAATTAAGCATTGACCAAGCGGAAATGGACGCATTAAATAAAGGTGGTGGTGTAGGTTCTGAAAAACTAACAGATGGACAAAAGTATTTTCAAAATCGTTATCCAGGTTTTAATGAACTTAGTGATAGTGAAAAGAAACAAGTAATGACTCAATACTTTCCTAAAGGCGGTGGTGGTCCACAAAACGTTCCAGGAGATGGCGTACTAGGTCAATCAGGAGGACCAGGTTTAAGAACTGGTGAAGATGATAAAATAACACTAGATCCCATTAAATTTAAAGGAATTAAAGTTGAAAAACCACGTATAACAACACCTAGCGGTCAACCTAATTTCTCTGCCAATGAACTTGAAAAAGGCATGGGAGAAACCAATGTTGGTAAAGATAAACGAAAATTCCCTACGCAACAAAGAAGAAGGTTAAAACAAGGTGGAAGACCATCTTTAGAAACTATTAAGCCAGGTGAACTCAACGTTAAAAATAACGTTGATTTAGAAATGGGAAAAAACAAAGAAAATTTCTTAAAGCAAAGTACTGATGAACTAAAAGCAAAAAGTAAAGAAAACAAAAAACAAAGAGAACAAGCAGAAAGACAAGCTAAGTTAGATAAAAAAAGAGAATTAAATTACAACCCACAAGCAACAGCATCTAATAACACAAACAATAGAAGAAAACGTGGAAACGCCAAAGGCGGTGGAGGAGGTGATTTTGGATCTCGTACAAAAGAATTCTTAGACAATACAATTGGTAGTTTGTTTAAAGGCGGCGGAGGCGGCGGTAATAAATTACTTCCATCAACAATGGCTAAAAAAGGTAAATACAATAAGGGTAAAAAAAAGAAATAGATTATGATAGGAAAGATATTTGAAGGTATAGGTAGTGGTATTCAGGCTATAGGTGCACACAAAGCTATGAAGCAAGCCCAAAGAAGAGAAGATAAGGCTAGAAAACAAATGAACCAATTAAAACGAACCTATTCTCAGTTAGACACAAGTAATCCATATTTAAACATGGAAAACAAAATGGAAGATCTTACAGTTAATCAAGGTCAAGCTCAATTCCAACAACAACAGTTTCAACAAAGTCAAGCTAACATACTCAATAGTATGAGAGGTGCAGCTGGTGGATCTGGTGTTGCTGGTGTTGCTCAGGCTCTTGCTCAACAAGGTCAACTAGCTTCTCAACAAAGTGGTATATCAATAGGACAACAAGAACAAGCAAATCAAATGGCAGAAAGACAAATGGCTAGTCAAATACAAAACCAAGAAAGACAAGGTGAGGTATACTCAAGAAACGCAGAAAGAGATAAACAAGGAACATTGCTAGGAATGGCACAACAAGAAACCGCTGCTTATGGAGAGCAGGCAGCAGCATCTAGAACAGCTAAGTATGAGGCTATTGGTGGAATTGCTAGTTCAATAGGTGGTATTGCAGATACCGCTATGGGAATGGGTTAATATGAATATTAAACAATTAATTATATATAATGGCTGTAGATAAAACGTTAATTACTGGCGCTCGCCAGGCTGTAAAAAAACCAAGCAAAGGACTAGGTTCGTATGCATTTGGAAATTTTATTAAAGAAACTGGTAAAAGTGTAGATAAAATTATGAGTCCATATTCTGAAGCTGCTTCAAAGATTATAGAGGCAGGTGGAGAACTTGGAGAACAAGATACAAACACTATTACAGCTGGATTAAAAGGACAAAGACTAAAATATCTTTTTGCTTCTAAAGATAAAAAAGCAGCAATGCGAGCAAAGCTAAATCAAGGTACTGAAAAGCTAAACGCTTATAAACAAAATAGAGAAATACTAGCTGATATTGAAGACGGGACAATTGAGGTTGATGCACACTTTAAAAAAACTGAATTACCGTTTTTACAAGAAGCTATGTTAGATGGTAACTTAATAATAAATGAGGAAGGAGAGTATGGGTTTTTAAGAGGAAACGCTAACTACGATGAAAACCTAGAAGTACAAAAACTAGCTCAATTACAAACAGAGTATCAAAACCTTGATACAACTATAAATGGAGCATTAGAGGACCCAAGCACAGATCATGCTGGTTTAATAAAACAACAAGAAGAGTTAAGAAAAGAACTCAATAAACAACAAATGGTAGTTGAAAACGATGGAAAAAGTTTTTATTCAACATCTCAATTAACAAAATCTTTAAATGACAGTGTGTTAGATGAAGATGCTTTTAAAGCAATGAACGATGCTATGGAAAGAGAGTTTACAATAGGTACAACCGCTGATGGTGTTAAGGTAAACAAAGAACATCAATCAGAAAGCTTTGAACACAACCTAAGAACTAACATACTTCCTAGTAAAAAACTAAGCTTCTGGGCAAGAAATGCGTATCAAGGTCGTGTTTTTGAAGAAGATACAGTTAATGAATTAGATGGTGCTACATTAGAATCTTTAGGGCTAACCACTTCTCAACTAGAGGCATGGTCACAACTAAACAATGTTCCTGGTGTTGATGACGATGGAACTTTAGACAATAGAGAAATGGAATTAGTAAGAGCTAAGTACATAGAAGAAGAGCATCCAGGTATTGGTGGTGAAATATTTAACCAATCAATAATAGACGGTAAAATAGATAGACAGGAAGCAGAACAAATAGTAAGTCAAATGATTGAAAATCCTTCATTTGAAAAAAATTTAGAAAAAGCTTTAATAGATTATTTTGGTACTATGGGAAAAAATAGTTTTAATAGAGGTCAAGGATATATTCCTGAACCAACTATTGAAGGCGATGGTGATGAAGATGAAATTACATATCACAACGGATAATAACATTAGATAATTTTAACAACGGGTAACTAACGATACAGTATGGAAAAACAAGATCACACAGACTACACAGACTATATAATTGATGGTAAAACACATAGGGTTTCACCAAAAGCACAAGATAAGTTTTTAGAGAAACATGCTTGGGAAGCATATGCACCTTATTTTATTAACGATAAAAAACACTATGTAGCTTTGCATGCTGAAAAAGAATGGCTAGCAAAAAATAAAAATGCTATAAGGTCGGGAAAAGCGTCAAGCTCCACCCAAAACGTGGAGCTAAAAGATTTAAAAAACTCTTTACTATCCTCGGACGCACTTTTGGATATATTCAATAACCAAAAAGAAAATTCACAAAAACAAACACAAGACTCTACTGGACAAATAGATGGTATATCACCAAATGAAGAAGGTTATCAAGAAGCTCTAGATACAAAACTACAAGCAGCTACAGAGGGACTAGATATTAATCCAGTTGATCCAAAGGATATTAGCAAAGACGAGGGCAATACGGTTAGAGCTCTTGAAACGCAATATGCTAGGTACGGTTTTAGCTTTAGCTCTGCATTAAACTTTAGAGATGGAGTTAAAATTCAAGCTGATCCAAGTTGGAGAGCTACAGAAGAAAATCCAAATCCAGAGTTTGACGAAAATCTAGATCAAGTTGTATATAGAACTGATGTTGGGTTTATGTTTGGAGACGGTGACGGTCAAGACGCGTTAACAGCTGAAGAGATGACCAAGTGGATGAATGAACACAAGGTTGATATTAATAGAAAGTTTGTTCAAGATGAAATACAAAGTTCAGTTCCTGATAAAGAAGAAACACTACTAGACGCTAACAAAGATAAAACAGAACTTTATCAAACTTTGTTTAGCCAATATTTACATAATAACAGATCTAAGTTTAGTGATGAAGTATTGAAATCATTTACTTTTAGTAGTAATGAAAAAATAAAAATAACATCCATTGAAGCAAATAAGGACGTTAACAAAACATATAACAATAATATCCAAGAAATAGCTATAAAAAAGTACTTAGAACAAAAGAAAAAAAATGATAAAGATTTTTCTTTTAGTCAATTAGACTACAACAAGTTAGTAATGCTAGATGACGAAGGAGAGTTTAAGTATAAAAACGAAGAGTTTCAAAGTGTTCTTCTTAAAACTAAAAAAGAAGCTAATGATATACTACAGAAAAGATTTGATTTAAAAGAAAAACTTGGACTAGAAAAAATAACACAAGAAGAGTACGATAATGCTTTAGAAAAAATTGATAATACAGATGAGTTTAATAAAAGCTTTATACAGAAACTAGTTGATCAAAAAACACAATCAACTCTTGTTGAAAACATAGACGCTACACTAAAGGGAAGCAGAGGTGAAGCTAGAAACTTAAAAGAAAATATAGCTAATAATTTATTAAAAGATATTAGAAGTGATGTTGAAGTAAAGGTTGAGCAATTGTCTGTTATTAATGATGAGTTTTCTAAAATTGATAACCAAATAAAAAAATTAAATAATTGGTTTGATGGAACTGAAAGAGACGAAGGAAAATACATTTTAAAAAGACTTAAGGAAATAAGTGAAGGAAAGTATACAAGCCAAGCCTCAGCTGATGCTGCTAACGCAGAAATAAACTATTTAAAATCTTTATACACTAATAAAGTAAAAGTATCAGAATACTTAAACAGTATGATAACTGGATATGATGAACTTTATAGTAAAACAGAACAAGATTTAGATAAACTAGATTTAAATGAAGGTGAACTCCAAATGTATATAGGAGAAGCAACAAGAAATCAAAACGGTTGGATTGAAAAGGGTGCTAGACTTTTAAACTCTATAAGTAAAATGCCAGTTGGTGTAGTTGAGTTTATAGACATGCAATATGGTGCTGCACAAGAGGTAACTAAAAAAATTGAAAATCCAGTTACAAGAACTGTTGTAGAATTAGGCCTTGCTTCAAGAGGTGGGTTGAAAGGTTTAATTGGCTATGGACTTTTTGGAGATATATTTACAGACACAGAGACTGGTGAAAAAGAAAGCTTATGGGACAAGGTTCAGCCAAAGGTAGCTGAAGGGCAGCAATACTTATTAGACTCAGTTAAAAGACCTTTAACACATGAGGAGGTATTTGAAAGCGGTGAAATTGATTTAAATAAAGTTGGCGACTACGTTGCTGGGATTGCAATTGACACTGCTCCTACTATGGCGGTTATTGCAGCTGGTTCAATGGGTGGTCCTGCTGGTCTAGCTGCTGCATATGCTATTATAGCTAGTAACACCGCTGGAAATAAATACCGTCAAATACAAGACTCAAGAGACCTATATAAACAAACCGGTGGAATGTATGGCAGTAACGTATCATTTCAAAACATGTACGCAAACGCCACGTTGAGCGGTATATCTGAAGCTGCGTTTGAGGTTAGCACTCAACTTATAATGGGTAGAACATTAAAAGTGCTACTTGGAAATACTGTTGCAAAAAAAGGCTTTGTAAATAGAGTAAAATCTTTAGTTAAACCTAAAAACGTTATTAATACAGCTGGTGAATGGACCCAAGAAGGTTTATCAGAAGGGTTAACAACTTTATCAGAAAATATATCAGATAGAATTTTTTTAGGTAGTGATGTTGATGTTTTTGAAGGCGTTAAGGCTTCTGCTATTGACGGTGCTTTGCTTGGTGGTCTTATGACTAGTCCTAGATTACTTAAGCTTGTAGGTGCGCCGTTTGAATCAGAAAATTCTGAAAAAAACGTAAAAGATATTTTAGATAGAATGAATACCGTTAGCGGTAGAATTAACGACTTAAAAAACAAAGGCGATAATAATAAAAAAGTACTAGACGAAATAAGTCTTCTTGAGGCAGAGTTTGCTGATTTAACAGATCAAGCTGGACAGTTTATACAACAAGATATAAAAAGAGTTGACGCTTTACATCCAAGTGAAAGAGCTGCATTAATAGAAATATATAGAAGAAAACTAAAAACTTTAAATCAAATCAAAGAAACAAGATCAGATGAAAGTTTAACACCTGAGGAAAGAAAAAATAAACTTGATCAACTTAAAAAACAAATAAATACTTACGATAAAAGAAAACAACAAATCATAGGTAGGTATGATGTAAATGTAGTAGATTCAAAATATGAAAAACAAATAAACCACATAAAGAACATAGCTAAAATAACAGCTAAAGCTGGAGGTTTAATTTTAAAACCTTTTATGTTATCTGCTAAAGAGTTTCAAAACGCATACGCTGCTCATAAAAAAACTAAAGGTTTTCAAGATGATAATCTAGCTTACTATGAATCAATTGAGCAATCGTTAATTGATGAAGGTTTAAACCCAAGTAAAAAAGAAAACCAAGTTAAAGAAGGCGACATGTATGTTAGTTCTTCAGAGCAGGTTAGTATGGGTGAATCTATCAAAGATTCAAAAAGTGCATATGGAGTTATGATACCAATATACGAAACAGCTTCTAATGGAACAAAAGTTTTAACTGGACTTAAACTTCTTGTAAATAAAGATACTGCAATTAAAGATGGTCAAATATATACTGCTGCTCACGAGTTTGTACACGCTGCCTTATTTAACACTTTGAAAGCAAGCCCGATAGCAAGAGCTAAACTAGGTAAACACCTTGATAAAATAATAGCAAAGGCCAAGTTCAAAGGAGAAACTATTACATATAGAGGTCAAAAGATGAACAAGGCTTTAGCTGCTAAACTCGCAGCTAATGATAAAGATGGAACTAATGGGGAAGAGAAACTAGCTGTTATAATAGAGCTTATGCTAAGTGATCAAATTGAACTTGACACAAGTTTAATAGAAAAGCTAGGTGATATATTTAGAAGGTTTACACAAGAGTACTTTGGAGTTGAAATGAAACTAAACACAACTTCAGATGTTAAAAACTTTTTAAAAGACTTTCATAACGTTGTTAAAAATGACGTAAAAAGTAAAGCTCTTGCAACAATGATAAACAAGGGTGCTAAAAAATTTACAGTTGAAAATTTCGAAGAAGTACAAAATGACGAGTCTCACTCTAAAAACATTAGCGAAAACCTTGATTGGAAAGATGATTTTGATCAACACACTCAAGAAACTAGCCAAGACGAAAAGGGTAACGTTGTTTTAAGAAGAGATGAAAACGGTAAGTTTATAAAAAAATATCCTAATGATAAAGATATAGATGGTAATGAAATAGAGGGTAGTGGTAAAGAAAAGTTTAGAAACTCTGAAGATATCTCTACAGCTGGAGAGGAGTTAATGAAATCAAAAGGATTAGCCAACTTAATAAAACAAGGTATTGTTGGAGTTACAAACATGACACCACAAGAACTAAATACTTTTGTTGAAGATGTTAAAATGAATCTTTACATGCGTTTTGTTGGTGGATTGTCTAAGCAAGCTCAAGAAGAAATATCAAACTTAGAAGCTAAATTTAAAAACAAAGAAATACCTTTTGAAGAGTTTATTGAAAAGAAAGAAAAACTAGAAAAAGAAGGTAGAAGAAAAGGTTTTGATCCAGCAGCTGCTAATGGTAGTTTATTTGGTTGGTTAACTGGAGGTAGTGGTTCAAGAAAAAACTCAACTTATTGGAGAGCTAGAGGAGATGTGATGAACAAGTTTAAAGAAAGTGGTGGTTACACAAATGTGTCAATGGAAAAATCTATTGGTAGTGATGGAGGAACAATAGCAGATGTTATACCAGGGGAAACAGATCAAAGGATAAAAGACATTGACAACATGGACATGACTCCGACTAGAAAAAGAGATGTTGTTAAAAAAATAAAAGAACTACTAAAAACTAAAAAGGTACTTGGTCTTACAGGTAATATTATTAATTCTATAACTTTAGCAATAAAAGAATCTAAAGCAGATCTTTTTGAAGTAACGTACAAGGGTGTTAAAAAAATGTTAAACAGTTCCGTTCAGTTTGAAAAGAAAGACAAAAAAGGAAATGTAATTATAGATAAGAAAACTGGTAAGCCAAAAATGTTTACACCAACAACAGAAAAACTTATAACTCCAACGGGTGCTTATTTTCAAGTTTTAAACGCTATTGCTGCTGAGTTTGGTATTGATCCACTTAGAATAATAGCTGGTCAAGACTTAGATGCAACACAAAGAACTAACGCTCAGGATAAAATATTTTCAACAGTTATTAATATAAAAGATGGTAGTTATAATTCTGATTTATATAAACTACTACCTAAAGGACAAACAAGAAGCGGTGAAGCAACTGGTGTTGCTAATACTAAGCTTGGGCAGTTTTATGTTAAAGGAAAAAGACTATTAAGTAAAGATGGAGCTGATTCAAAACTAGGAAATAAATACGAACAAAACAAAAGAACTAATGTTTCTATGAAAGAATTTTTAGGGGCATTTGGAATAAATCCTGATGGAACTAAAATACCTGGAAAACAATTTGATGGAATACTTAGAGAGTTAGTATTAGCTTTGTCTCAATCAATAACTGTTCAAGAAATAAAAATTGATAACATTATAAACGGTACAAACACTCAAGCTATAGCCGCTAAACTTAGCGATGGTAGCTCTGACTTGTCTTTTAGTAAAAAGCTAGATGTTAATTTTGAAAACGACCTACAAGATGTTTTATCTGACTTAATAGAAATTAATCCAGATTTAATAAGCGAGCAGTCTATGTTTGACTTTTTAAAATCATCATTACCTTACTTGTCTAATGCTGATTTGAAAGACATGGCTAAGAAGTTTTCTGCATGGAATAAAGAGTTTATAAATATAGAAAAAGCTAACAACACTGATATAGAGTTTGATAGGTCTTTATTTTTGTTAGACAAAATAAATCAAGACAATATAGACAAGTCTTTGTTTAAAGCTATTTCTCCTAACTTTACTAAGGACAAAGATGGAAACACAGCTAAAGACGCTAAGTCCTTATTTACTCTAGACTTTGTTAAAAAAAGTAGAACAGCTATTGCTGATTTTACAACATATGCTCTTGCGCCACAAAAAATTGTAAATGGAAAAAACGTTGGTGGTTTAGGTTGGAGTAAACAAAAATTACTAAGGTATATGTTTGCTTATGCTCAAGGCATGTATGCTGGCATGGGTAAAATAGGAGATGGTCGTTTTATTAAAGATAAAAACGGTAACTTAATAGAAGATCCTAAATGGGAAAACGAACTAAATAATGACGGTAGTATAAAGACGTACGGAAACAAATACAAAAGATATAAAAAAAATCACCCTCTTGTAAAAGAAGGTAAGAAAAAAGTTGGAGACGTTATTTTTAATGACAACAATAAACCCATACTACAAGACTTTAGAGGCCAAATTACTTTAGGTGTTGATGATTTAATTTCTATACTTGATAGATCTTCTAACATTAACCTAAGAGATAACAATGGTAGAGTTTTATCAAAAAAAGAAATTATAAATAAGTACAAGGTAAACACAAGTGTTTATGCTGAAACATCTGATGCTGCTATAAAAGATAAAGATTATAAAGGTAGAAAAGCTCAAGCTAAAGAAGTTAGAGGTATGCTACAGGATCAGGTTAAGTTCATAACTGATATGGCAAAAAGTAACAACAGTTTGCTTGGTTATGAAGAGCTTGTAATATTTGCAAGAGGTTTAAGTTCAGGAATGAGAACGCCAATGAGACAAGCCGCAAACGTTAGATACTTTGGAGTTGGTATTGAAAGTGTTTCTTCTAACAAAAGATCTAAAGAGTTAGAATATGAACACATGATACCAGCTTCTTTTATGACAATGGAACTTATTCAAAGTTATCTTAACGATGGTAAAATAAAAGATAATTTTTGGGAAGGTTTTCATGTTGCTATTATACCCAAGACAATGGATACTGCTTTAACTAAATCTGGATTAAGAGACTCAATGAACATAGGTTGGAGAAAAGGTATGCCAACGTGGATGAGGTATTTTAACGATCAAACTTTTGGCAAAGAAGGTTTAGTTGCATTAAAAGATTTAAGTAATAATAAAATAATTGCAAATAAGTTTGTTAAACAAAGCAATAAATTTATTAAAGAAAAAATAAATAATCAAAAAATAGTAGCAGAAGTACAAAGCCAAAAAGAAAGCTTTAGTAAAAAAATACCAGAAATTAAAGGTGCATCTGTTTTTGATTTTGATGAAACGGTTGGTGTTAGTAAAAACGTTGTTATAGCAACTAAAGATGGTGAAGTTAAAAAAATAGCATCTGACCAGTGGCCTTTTGTTGGTGACAAGTTAATAGAAGAAGGTTGGCAAATGGATTTTACAGACTTTAATAAAGTTACTGACGGTAAACCGGGTCCATTGTTTAATAAAATGAAAAGGCAAATTGAAAAATTTGGACCTAAAAATGTATTTATATTAACAGCGAGAGGACCAGGTAGCCAACCAGCTATACACGCTTGGTTAGCTTCAAATGGAATAAATATACCTATTGAAAACATAACTGGTTTAGGACAAAGCTCTGGAGACGCTAAAGCTCAATGGATGTTAGATCTGTTTAAACAAGGGTACAATGATATGTATTTTGCTGACGATGCTTTACCAAATGTAGAGGCTGTTAAATTTGTACTAAATCAACTAGACGTAAAATCTAAAGTTGTTCAAGCTGGATTAGTTAAAGTTGGTAAATGGATCGTTGATACAAATACAAAAGAAGGAAAAGATTTTATTAAAGATTTAGAAAATATACCTACTGTTAGTTCTAGTGAGTTTAAAAACGACAATTCATCTTTTAGTAAAAAGATAGAAACAAATCCTAGTGAAACAGCAATAGACCTAGAGTTTAATACTATATTAGAAAGAAAGTCTGGTATTAAAGCCGAAAGAAAAATATCAAAAGCAGATGCTCAATCTGTTGGTAAACTAAAAAACGCTTTTAGATTTTTTGTTCCACCTTCTGCTGAAGACTTTAAAGGTCTTATTTATAGGTTTTTAGGGAAAGGAAAACAAGGTGAAGCTGATATCAAATGGTTTAAAAAGTTTTTATTTGATCCTTATGCTAGAGCTTATAACAATTGGAATACGTACAAACAGAACATGGCAAATGAATATTATGATTTAAAAAAGTCAATGCCAGATGTTGTTAAGTCTTTACGAAAAAAAGTGTATGGAGACGGTATATTTGCTAGATATACTAACGACACGGCAATAAGAGTTTACTTATGGTCTAAAGCTGGTTTTGAAATACCTGGAATATCTAAAGAAGTACAGAAAAAATTAGTTGAACACGTTATGTCTGACCCTGACTTGTTAGCTTTTGCTGAAAGTCTAAGTAAAATAACTAGAACAAAAGAAGGTTATATAAAACCATCAAAAAGTTGGGTTGTAGAAACCGTAGCAAGTGACTTAGCTAGAACAGTTAATGAGGTTGGTAGAAAAGGTTTTATGCAAGAGTGGATTGAAAATAAAAATATAATATTTTCTAAAGCAAACTTAAACAAAATAGAAGCTATATATGGTTCTGATTTTAGGTACGAGCTAGAACAAATGCTATACAGAATGGAGACTGGTCAAAACAGATCTCAAGGTAAAGACAAAAACGTTAACGCAATGCTAGACTGGATAAATGGTTCTGTTGGCGCTGTCATGTTCTTTAATATGCGTTCAGCTGTTTTACAAACTATTTCTTTTGTCAACTTTGTAAACTTTGAAGACAATAATGTTTTTGCTGCAGCAGCGGCATTTGCTAATCAACCTCAATTTTGGAAAGACTTTGCGTTCTTAATAAACTCACCTATGTTAAAGCAACGTAGAGCTGGTTTAGCTATTGATGTATCGGCTTCTGAGTTAACAAAAGCTTTTGCTGAAGGTGGAGGAAAAACTCAAGCCGTTATAGCATATATGTTAGAAAAGGGTTTTATACCAACTAAAATGGCAGATAGTTTTGCTATTGCTTTAGGTGGTGCTAGTTTTTATAGAAACAGAACAAATAGATACATAAAAGAAGGTATGTCAAAAGCAGAAGCTGAAAAACAGGCTATGTTAGACTTCCAAGAGGTTGCTGAAGAAACTCAACAATCTTCTAGACCTGATTTTATATCTAACCAGCAAGCTGGTCCACTAGGTAGATTAATACTAGCTTGGCAAAATACTCCAATGCAGATGACTAGATTAACTAAGAAAGCGTTATCTGATTTAGTTAATGGTAGAGGTAGTGCTAAGGCTAATATTTCTAAAATAATATACTACGGTATTGTTCAAAATTTAATATTTGGAGCTTTACAAACTGGCTTAGCGTTCTTAATGTTTGGTGATACAGATGATGAAGAAAAAAGAAATAAAGAGTTAATGGTTTTAAATGGAGCTTTTGATACTCTACTTAGAGGTACTGGTATCTATGGGGCAATGTTATCTACTCTTAAAAATACATATTTAGAGGTTCAAAAGCAAAATAAAAAAGGTTTTGGAAAATCTCAAGATGCAAAAATAATACAACAAATGATAGGGTTGTCTCCTCCAATTGGAACAAAAACTAGAAAACTAATGAATGCTTATTATACATATAAGTATAACAAAGGTGTTGGTAAACAAGTTGGTTTTAGAATTGAAAATCCTACTTTTGATATTGCAACTAATATAATAGAAGGTTTAACTAATGCTCCTTTAAATAGAATACTACATAAAGCTAATAACTTAGAAGAAGCAATAACTGGTAATCACAAACTATGGCAAAGAATAGCAATAGCATCTGGTTGGAGCATGTGGTCTGTAGGCGTTAGAGATGAGGAGTTAGAAGAAGCTAAGTTAAAAGCTAGAGAATTAAGAAAAATAGAACAGAAAAAAATATCTGATATTAAAAAAGATATTAAGAAAAAAGAAAATGCAATAGAAAAAGAAAAAGAAAAGAAGGAGAAAGAAGAGGAAAATAAAAAGAAAGGTATTAAAACAATTAGGTGTTCAGGTAAAAATTCAAGTGGTAAACGCTGTGGCCTAACAACCGAGACAAGCGCTAAAACGTGGAAGTGTTCTCATCATATGAAATTTACAGATGGAATGGACAGAGATGGTGATGGTGTAAAAGAATATCAATGTATAGGTAAAACGTCGTCTGGTAAAAGATGTAGAAACAAAGGTGAATACGGAAAAGCAAGAAAATGTTACGCTCACAAATAAACGTGTAATAATAATATAAAGAACTTAATTATGATAAATTGGATTAATTCCTGGAAATCAGGTAATAAGAAAGAAGTATACGAAATAAAATTTAGATTAGGTATGTTGACTGTATTTGAGGTTAGCTGGGCTAAAAAGTTTAGACTAATGATTTTAAACTTTGGATTTGAAATATAATGAAATGGATAGGTCAGCACATATGGGACTTTATATCTAGATTTCGTAATGATGTTTACTTTGAAGATTTAAGCACCACTACGGAGACTAATATTCTTGTTGCTAATTCTGACGGTAAAGTTAGTAAGAGAGCTATGAGTAGTCTTTCTTCTGGAAAAGTTACCGTTAGTGATAGCACGGCTAACACAGATTTTCCAGTTGTATTCCATGATGAATCAGATGGTTTATTAGATGATACTGGATCGTTTGTTTACAACCCGTCTGATCAAGAACTAACACTTAAGTCTGTTGTTGCTGGAATGAATCCAGAATTACAGCTTGAGAATCAATATAATAATTCTCAATCACCAATGTTAACGTTTTGGAATAGAAAATCTACTGACTCAAGTGTTGCGGGTGTTAATGAAGATCTTTGTGGTGCAATTTATTTTTATGGAATGGACAGTGTTTCTGCGCCCTACGCTTATGCGACACTTAAGTCATACGTTCAAGATATTACCAACGGTCAAGAGAAGGGAAGATTAGAGCTACAGGTGAGCGCCAACTCGGGTTTGATATTAACAAAGACAGCAACTACTAGTGAGGTTGATGCTACTATTGGTAAGGGCGCAGCTTCAACAACAACAATAGCTGGAACACTAACAATGGGTAGTACGGCTTTTGTAAACAACAGTGGTGTAGTACAAGTTGCAACACAAGGAACTATTGATCATGACTCATTAGCAAACTTCGTAGCA
>Ga0187219_1000250_pt1 | contig 24948 bp, 34 predicted proteins | sample 13SPOviralmetaG_FD_130162 | JGI IMG/M metagenome (GOLD analysis project Ga0187219, IMG submission 130162) | Marine viral communities from the oligotrophic San Pedro Time Series (SPOT) site, San Pedro Channel, CA, USA - 13 SPOT_SRF_2010-07-21... | ecosystem: Environmental > Aquatic > Marine >... | reverse complement strand
TGTCCAATGTCTCTACTTGGTACTGCTGATCGTACAATAACTACTTTACCGTAACCGTTTTGTTTGTCTAGCACTTCTTCAAGCGCACGATATAAGGCAATAAAAGTCTTTCCCGTTCCTGCACAGCCATGCAACAAAAAGGCCGGATTATGTCGATACTGGGACATAAACTGGCCTTGGTTTTCTGTTTTTGCTGATACAGTAATCATGTCGTCAAGTGTCACCTTGAGACTATTAGAAGGGCGTCTTTCATTTTTTTCGTTTTGTACTAGTTGGAGATTCTTCTTTGGCATAGAAAGTATCCTATGTTGGTTAAGGGTGAAAGAATCATAATATAAACTTACTCTGTAATGCTACCTCCTGCTTTTTCTCTGTGTTTTTGGACGATATTCCTAGTCGTGACTGACTTGTGATCTTTGTGACCAAAGTCTGACGCCAATGCACTTGTAGGATTTGCTTCTGCTACTTTTGAAAGGACTTCTTTAAACCCGTTAGGTGCTTTTGTTCTGTCGCCAGTTGCCTTAACTGTTCCTGGTGCAGATAACATAACGGGTTTTAAATTTGGATTGTTTTCTAGATACAAATCACGCTCAGAGATTTTCATAATCTCCTGCGTGATCTCACCTGTTTCAGTATTCTCAAAGTTGTATGTAGGCACTAAATCACGCCTCTTTTAACAAGCTCTTTCATGATCTTGTCTCTCATCTTAGGCGTTGTTAAATTAGCGTGAGCAGCTTCTTGGAGTGCTGCGGTAGATGCTGCTGACATGTAAGTGTGCGATCCTTTCTTGATGCCGCCTACTCGCTTGTATGTGGATGGTTTAAACTTCATTGGCATAATCATTCTCCGTTACTTCTTCAATGTTTGCTATAATCATATTTATCACTCTGAAACCAAGAGTTGAAATAAGATCAGAATCTCTCATCTTAATCAAGCATCTCTTAATGTAGAGTGGGTCTAGGTCTTTCAGATTCTTTCGTGTGAATCTGACTTCTTCAAAGCCATACACATTCAACGCTATAAGCGTAATGTCTAGCTCTTCTTCTGTGTAGAAAGAGATTCGATGGCCAATAACTTTGACTGGCTCTTCGACTGGCTCTTTCGGTTTGAACTCTAGTATATCTCCCATACATCTATTTATTTAACTTAGTACTTTAACTCCGTACATTTTCTCGAATTCTTTGGCATCTTGTAAATCATTGACAATGGGTTGTCCTTTAATGTTCAGACTCGTGTTGAGCAGCATTGGACATCCAGATGCGTCTTTCCACTTAGTGAGTAGCTTGTACAGTCCAGGATGCGATTGCTTTGTCACTGTTTGAACTCTACTGGTGCCGTCTTCGTGTACGATTCCAGGATACTTAGTAGGAAACTTACACCTAACAACATGCTGCATGTACGGTGAATGAAAGTCTTTGTTCACATTGAAACATTCAGACACATCTTCTTGTCTGATGACAGGAGCAAAAGGTCTGAACTCTTGCCGCTGCTTTATCTTGTTCACTTTATCTTTCATGCGTTTGCCACGAGGATCAGCTAACAAGCTTCTGTTACCTAGTGCTCTTGGTCCGAACTCTGCTCTACCATTCGCTATTCCCACTATCTTAGATGATAGCAAAATATCGAGTGCTTTGTCAACTGGATATTTGCCTTTTATTTCGTATCCAAGAAATGGGCTGTCAAACTTCACTGCTGTTTTTGTTTTCGCTAGTATAGCGCCGAGAGACGATCCTGCATCACCAGGATTAGGCATGATCCAATGTTGCTCAAAGTGTTCTGGTATCAATCTATTCGCAAGACAGTTTAGCGCACAGCCGCCCATGAATACTAGATTGCTCTTGCCTGTCATTTCCTTTGTCTTCTTTAGCAAGCTGACAAAGTATCTTTCGTATAGCTTTTGTGTTGCTGCTGCTATATCAAAGTAATCTGCTTCAGTGAGTTCAGGCTTCCACCAGTTGCAACCACGATGAAAGTTGATGCCTTCAAAACACAGTTCTTTCATGTCATTATAAAATCTATCAGGATTGCCGTAAGCTGCCATGCCCATGAGAATGTATTCGTCTTCGTTTGGCTTGAGACCGATACGAGCAGTCATTGCTGAATAGAAAAGACCAAGTGAAGCGGGATAGTTAGCTGTCCACACTTTCTTCTTTTCATTCCAAATAGAAATTGTATTGAACTCACCAATAGCATCTATGACAAGTGTAGCACACTCAACAAACGGCTTCGTATAATAGCCAGCTGCCATGTGACTAGCATGATGATTGCCATACTCAATTGGCACACAGTCTAGATTCCAATTTGACAGATACTTCTTTGGATTGAACCAAACATTATCTTGAGACGCATACAACTTACGCAGCGCCTTAGTGTAAGGATTCTCATACCAAAAAATGATTTCTGGATCACCGAACTCTAGCGCATCGTTTATAATGTCAGGATTTAGATGCTTGTCATTCTTTATTCCACTGTAGCGTTCAGTGTGAGACGCAAAAAGAATCTTATCGCCTTTGACTACAGTTAAAGATGCATCATGTGTTCCTGCTGATATTCCCCATTTAATCATATTATTTTTTTATTACAAATCCTTAGTCAGTTCTTCGTGCAATCTTTTGGCGAATTTTATATGCTCTTCTGTTCTCACATGACCATATCCACATAATTCACTTTCGTTTGATTTTTTTCTAGATTTAGTGTCTCTTAATGTATGTAGTGTTAATGACTCAAAAGATTCTGGTAGAAGGCATTGCATTTTATTTATGGTATTATTAAACATTTTGGATAGTTCTAAATCTTTTATTTCCATCCATTCTTTCGGTGATAATGACATTGGAACTAAAATTATTTTATTCTTGCGTTCTTTACTCAACATAGATAGATATTTCAGTTGGTGAAAATATTTCCAAGCTAGTGTCTTTTCGTTTGCAATTGAATCTAAAGAATTTGCATAAAAATATTTTCCTAGGCGCTCCCAATTAGAAATGACAGATAACTGAAGATGATTGCTGTGTGTTCCGTAACCGGGGTTATAATCAGAAAAGTAAAATAATCTATTAGGACAAGTAACTCCAATTATTATCAGATCATTTTCTCTAATGGCATTCTTTTTTTTATTATCAGTTCCAAACATATGTTCAGCTAACAGATAAGACATAAAATCCAATCCCGTGCCTCCAACTGCATGGTTCACCCATTCGACTTCAAAAATATCTGACAAATGCTTGATATAAGAATTTTCTTTGTTTTTTTGACGAATATCCTCTATATTATTACATTTCTGCACATAAGAATAGAATTCTGAATGACCCAATTTAAGTTTCATGGCATCACATTCTGATTCAGAAACTCCGATAGCAATATGATCATAAGATTCCGAGGCCTCTGTATGGCTACATCCGTATGCTATTATTCTATCAAATTCTATTATATTATTATTTAATTTTATTTTTTTCATGGCATATTATTTGAAGTAGTAAAAAGATTATATATTTCTAAATTATAATCTTTAAGATATTTTGAATAAAATTTATCTACTGCATCTGTTTCTTTAATGAATTCATCAGATGTAACTAGATTTTCTGTTGTCTCTCTCAATACATGTTTTACTTTATCTGTGATGTCAGGATGTTGAAGAAAATATTTTTTATTTTGATCGCTAGTATAATGTAGACTTTGATATCTAGGATATGTCAGAGGATTAAAATAACAATGTATATTATTTTTTTGCATGTAATCTTCTAGTTCTTTAGTTCTATTTATATTGTATAAGCTAACTGTGCAATTAACACTGATGTGAATATTTTTATGTTGGGCTCTAATTTTAAGTATTTCTTTCACATTATTTTCAACTTTGTTCCAATCAGAATATTGGCGGATATAGTCATTTATATTACCTATACCATCTATGCTCATTGCTATGTGTGTGCTTTTAGCTTTAGATAATAGATACTTCCACTTGTCAGTAAATTCTTGAGTGCAGTTTGTTATTAACATTAAAGAAATATTTTTTAGAATGTCAATTTCGTCTAAATAATGTAATAGCTGTAAGTGTTCTTTTAAATACATAGGCTCGCCGCCCATCAATTTAATCTCTTCCAATTGAGTCAAGTCTAAGTCTCTCCAATCAGTAAAGTGAGACTTTTTTGTAATGTCAAACAAGCCAATCTCTGAAAGATGCTTTTCTCTTGCTACTATTTTTGATGAATACTTTGAAGTACACATTCTACATGCAAGATTACACACATTGTTAGGAGTAAGTTCTAAAAACCTAAGCTTAGGTGGATCGTAAGAATCTGATGCAATTAGATTCTGATAAGTTTTATTATAGTTTTCTCGATAGCTTTCTATGCCAGCTTTTTCATCAGACCAACATCTTTTGCAAATAGAATCTTTTATTCCTTTACCTAACACATCTCTCAAGTGCTTATGAGTTTTTGTATTTACTGAGTCTAGTGTATATTCAGTTGTTGTCTCATTAGCCCTACAGCAAATAAGATTCTCTTTATCAGGAGCAACGACTGCGCCTATCCATGGCACAATGCAAAATGTTTCAGATACTTTAGTCATATATAAAAGGATCTTCTTCCTTAAGTTTTTTTATTCTTTTCTTGAGTTCTCTTTTCTTTTTCCAGTCTTTGTACCAGTCTTTTATTTTTTTAATCATCATAATTATTCCGATTTGGATTGTCTGCAAACCATTCTTTTATGTCAGGGAAAAAATCGTAAAGTGTTTGATCTCTATATTCATCTTGCCACTTTACGACTTTTAACATATTGTTATATTCTTTAACACTTTCTTCTTGATCGTGTGTGTTAATATAGTCTTCCATAATGCTTTTTAGTTGTTCTTGTCCTGGAAAGTGAGGGTCAATATTTGATTCATCTTCATTTTCTTTATATACTTTTTTTAATATATCTAATGGGACACCTTTCAAAGAAAATTCAGAAGGATAATCCACTGGAATATAATATATTTTAAGTGCGTAATTTTCTTTTATATATTGTCTAAACTTTTCGGCAGAAGTAATAGTGAAATTTTGAACTGTACAACCAACAGTGCAAGTAATATTATCTTCATATTTATTTAGGTCTGAGTAAACTTTCAAATTTTCTTTCATTTTACTCCACTTACTCGGCCATCTTATGTAATCATAAACTTCTTCCATGCCATCACAGCTAACTTGTATATCAACTGCTCTAAAATTTTTCCATAAATCTTTGAATCTTCTTAGATTAGTATTTGTCCCATTAGTAGAATACCGAATCAATATGTTTTTAGAGTTACCAGTATCTACTAATGCTTGTAAGAATTTTAAATGTTCTTCTATGATTATAAAAGGCTCGCCGCCGAACATATAAATATCTCGCAAATCTTCAGAATTTTTCTTGACAAAATCTAAAAATCTAGGATCACTTAAAAAAATATTTGATTGACCAGAATCACTTACAATCACGTCCGGTCTCAAATTTACTCTTCTACCTAAGGGATGTTTACTTTCTCGCTGCCACTCTTTTTCGATCATACTGCTCGCACCAGGATCACACATTCTGCAATTTAAGTTACATTGATTTCCTATGGCGAGTGTCAATGTTTGCAATGAGAGGCTTTTTACTGAATCGTTTTCTATGATTTTATCATAAGTTTCTGGAAACCATTCGTTTTGTGTTTTTCTAAAACTATTCGGTTCCATTTTCCAGCATCGATCACAGTGGGAATTTTGGACTCCATCTAACAAATCTTGTTTTACTTCATTCCACGAATTACTATCTCGTATAGTATCTAAATCGTCTAGAGTTGTTATGTTGCCGTCGTCCGTCAAAAGCTCAGACAAAGCATTACAACATGTTTTTATTGAGCCGTCTATATACACAGAGTTCCATGGATAGGCGCAAACTGTTTCTTTGTTATTCTTCATGTTACCATTTTCATCCAAAATAAAGTTAATCTATCAATATCTTCTACTGGACCTATGCTATGATACATATTTTCGTGATTAAAATAAAATACTCCTGACCCTTTTTTATTCGGAATATTCAAATCACCTTGATCGGTATGAATAGTAGTTGAGCTTATGTTGTCTTTTAGATTCATAATAAGAGTCCATTTTGTATTTCTATTATCTAAGTGTTCTCCCATATGGAAACCTACGCTGTCTCGTTTCAGATCAAAACAAGCAATATGCTGTACATTATTTAATTCAGATTCACTCCATGTATCAATTGGCCATGCATATGTCAACCCTTCTATTGGATGGTTTTCTTTGATTTCTAAAACTAGTGTTTTTATAAGTCGAGACAACTCTTTAAAAATTTCTCCGTCTTCATTATCGTTACGCAAAGCCATTTTTCTTTTGTCGAAAATATCATTATTGAGAAGAACATTTTGCCCTTTAGAGCCTTGCCAAACTATGTCATTGTCATAATCATAATCTGGAAAATCTATGTCTTCAAAGAACCAACAAGTGATAGGCCTTTTTGGATCTCTAGTTTCAATGTGTTGTAACGGTTTAGTTATTTTCATTTATCACTGTATCCCATTCAGAGAAAACTGTTGAAAACTCTTCATTTCTATATTCATCTTTTCTTTTTGTATATTCTAAAAATTCATTCCATGTGTTCTGTGTACTTATTTGACCAAACATAAAATGCTTTACTTTTTTTAAATTTTCTTTTGAATGCGTTGTTCCTTCATACTGCTCATATTTATATTGAACTTTATCTTTAACTGTTTCTCGTATGTTTCTTACGTTGTAGTATGGAGGACCATGCAAGAAGTTTACATAGTAATGCATTCCAACAGAATCCATATAGCTAAAAATTTCTGGCAAATAATAAACATTCAGGGTGTTGATAGTAACACATACAGATACGTCTATGTTGTCTGTGTGTTGTCCCAAGTCATAAAATTTTTGTATATTGGCAGACACTTCTTCCCATATGCCGCCGCTTCTCTCATATTCAAATCTTTTGTCTATATCATCAATTGACAAACTTATTAGAACTTTTTTATATTGTTTTAATATTTCAATGTGTTCTGGTAGAAAAAAAGTTCCATTAGTATTGAAGTGCAAGACTTGTTCTTTTGCATATCCTAAATCAATACCTTTCTGTAGTAGCTTCCAATTCTTCTTAACCATAAAAGGTTCGCCGCCGTAAAAATCAACTTGTCGCAGCGAAGACATTCCTTTTTCTATATTGTCCCAAACTGGACTGGATTCTTTCCAGTTTCCTTGATACACTTTGACTTCTTTCATGTACTGCTTGAAGCCTTCTTTTGTCTTGTCATGATGAAATAAATCAAAATGTTCTTTGACCCATTGACTGCTAGACCATGGACCACAAATTCTACATTTCAGATTACATTCAGTGCCTAGATTCAACTCAACGATTACTGGCTCAACTATATTATCATTTAAAAAGTCTTTGCCCCAATAATCGATTGCTCGATCATTATCAATTGTTCTTTTGCTTGATAATCCGGCGTCTTCTTCTTCCCAACATTTTTTACAATTTTTGTGCTTGACTCCATTATCTAAAGCAGTTCGTATTTCAATAGCAGTTTTTGAATGTAGTGCTTCATTAAAATCATGAGTTGCAATATTTATTTTATTTCCAGTATTATCTTTTAGCCAGTCTTCGCTTTTACAGCAAAGCATAACATCTCCACTATTGGTATATCTTAAAGATTTTAACGCATTTATACACTTAGTCATTATAGTATTTTGTGCCTTTTTATTACACTGTGTAACCAAGGAAGAGCCTTTTCTACTTTTTCCATTGAATTTATTAATTTCACTGATATAAGCCTGTCAAATTCATCTGGTGGCATTTCATCGTAAAGAAACTCATCTACTGAATCAAAAATCTGTTTCATCTCTGGAAATAACTCAAAAGCTCTAATCATTTCTTCTGATACTCTATCTTTATTTCTTTTTTCTATTAATTCTTGTTTGGCAAACTCTGGTAGTATTGCAGGAGAATTATTGTCACCATATGAACAGTTGAATTCAATGTGATCTAAATCTTCTAGTATTCCCTCATCAATCAATGCTTTAAAAAATTCTAATGTGTAGTAACAGTTGTATATACTATGCGTATAACAAAGGTGTATTCTGTATCTAGCACTTCCCTCTGGATGGGTTTTTTTCATTTCTATTATTTGTTTTAAATTTTTAAAAACAACATCGTGTTTTGAAAATTCTCGGATATATTCTAATCTTTCGTGATCTCCATCAATACTACACAAGAAAATAATATCTTCAAAATTTTTCCATTTTTCTAAAAAATTTGTTTTTTTCCATTTAAGTAGAGTAAGATTGGTGCTGTATATTATTTTACGATGATGTAAATTGTTGTCATCTAAGTAGTTTAGCAACTCTAAGTGTTCTTGGTGCATTAGAGGCTCGCCGCCTGCGAAGTAAAACCCTTCAACCGTATCAATATACGGTAAAATATCTTCTTTAAAAAAATCGGGTCTCGCATAAACAAATGAGGTTATTGTTCCTCTGTTAGAAAGTACTCTTTTTTCTTTGAGATTAATAGTTTCAGAGATATTGTCAACTCTGTTGTTTGCAATTGTGCTGCTCAGAGGGCTGCCACATGTCTGACATCCCAAATTACATAAATTGCTAAATCTAAAATCCATATACAACATTTTTGGATTTACTAACGTGCCATCTACTAGGGTGTAATTTTCATGCAACAGATCAGGAAGGTCTTGTCTATATCTTTGTATCGAATCTTCTCTGAAAGATCGGGTATTTAGTCTTTCGTCTGTAGTACATGCAATACATTGAGGTATAGTTTTTCCATCTAACATATCAAGACGAATTTGTTTCATCTTGTCGCTATTCATTATTTCAGCATAAGTATTTTTAGAAATATCTCCAATTTTTCCGTCATTCTCACCACCATGGGCTTTACAGCATAGCATTGCTTTTCCGTCTGGCCAAGCATGAAGGTGAATCCAAGGAAGCGGACAGAAAGTTGACGAGACATTTACTGGATCGGTCATATTGAGTTGACTCGTATCAAAGAGTTATCAATTTCTTCCCACCACTGCGAATATTCTGGAAAAGTATCAGGGAAAGACTGACCTCTTCTCTCGTCAATTTTTCTCGTCTCTTGTACAAATTTAGCAATATCATCTGTTGAAGCATCATTACTTATATAGGAAATAATACTATTAAAACTTTCAATTATATCTGGTCGTGCATTTTTTTCTCTCAGCCAATCACAGTGCAATGCTACTTTTTCCTTCACTTCATCTTTCAATTTATCAGATAAATTTCTAATTTCATAATAACTAGGCCCTAATAGCATATTAAGTACTACTGCATTTACATCTGGTACATATTTATTTTCAACAAAATATCTATGCATATCTGTCAGTGAGTGTACATTCATGATACTAACTGTAGGTGCAATATGAATATTGATATGCCTATGTTCTTGTATTGTATCTGATAGTGTTTTTAGATTTTTTTCTATTGCAGACCACTTAACTCCATTTCTAATAAACTCTGCTCGTTCTCCCATTGCATCAATACTTGCACCCAAAACAACATTTCTAAACTGCTTCCAATATTCGACTAAATCATGTCTATTATAATTCAACTTAGTCATGTTTGTATTATACAAAAGTTTTACTTTGTGCGCTCTGCCGCTATCAATTATTTTTTGAAGTGTTCTAAAATGTTCCGGCATAATAAGAGGCTCGCCGCCTGCAAAATATATCTTATCTACATTATCATATTGGTGTTCTAACGGATCCGGAGCTCCTTCTGGGATACTTTTAAGCTCAGTGTAGTCTGAATGGCCAGTAAATTTTAGCTCTTCTTGCGCCCAAGTGGTACTGTAAACGCTTCCACATGACCTACATTTTAAATTACAAAGATTGCTAAATCTTATATCCCAGCTTTTAATTATTGGTTCTAAGTATCCGTCTTCTGCCATACTTGCAACAATTTTATCTTGTACAAAAAAATAATCTAAATTATTGCCATGTCTTGCACTGACAAATCCATTATCTTCTCTGCTATAACATCCGCTACAGAAATCAGGGCGTCTTACACCATTCGCAAGATCAAGTCTGAGCTGTTTCATTTTATCGGAATTGAAAAGTTCTTCTAGTGTATTGTCTTTTAGAAATCCTATTTGGGTTGATCTATCTGGATTCCAGCTTATACAACAAGGAAAAACATCTCCCTCTGTATTGAGATGAGTATGTACAAAAGGTAATATACAAAATGCTTTATTGTCTTTGCTTATCATTATAGGTTACGGCCCTCAAAATAATGTATATTTGCATTAGGAGGAAAACATTGTAAAATTTTACCGTTATCTTCTTTTGTCAAATTCAAAATTCTATCGTATAGACTACTCATAACTTTATTTGCCATTTCTGGATCTTCATACGGAAAGTGTGGAGAAAAACAACAAGAAGTAGCTTTCTTGTCATTGTTATGTGCTAACGCCACCATCAACTGATTCATTACACCTTTTGTACCAAAGTATCCAGCTAAATCTAAATAATTATCTCGTTCAATAAAATAAGATCCGCCGCTAGTAAAAAATGCCATACTACAGCTCTCGTCCATTTTATCTAAAACTTTAGTTGACATCATATGAGGAATAGCACCATTTATCATGATGCCTTGAATCCAAGAATTATATTCTACTGTATGCCCTGTAACATACTCAGAAGGATTTCCAGGATAAAATCCTCCCATGCTATTGTAAAAAAACAAATCTACTCTATCAATTGTATGTAAAAATTCTTCAAAGTTTTTCTCTACATCTTCGGCGCTAGTATTCTCGTTTAACCTATATGAAAATTTGTGGACCGTGTGTCCGTCACTTTCAGCTCGGTTTACAAAGTATGTTCCCCATCGGCGAGGGTCAGTTCCTGGTCCTATAATAACAATGTTCATTATGATTCCTTACACATCTCGTAAAAGCCTCTGAGTTCTGGGAACGCTGCATGAAAGTCTGTTCCTCGCCTTCTGTCATGTTCATCTACAAACGTAGCAAAGTCTCTACGATTAACTGCAAGTTCTTCTCCTTCATATCTGTTTTGCTTCACCCAATCTAGTACTCTGGTCAATTTTTTATGTTCAACTGAAGAAAACTTTGTTATATCTGAATCATCTACTCTTTCTTTCAAGTAGTCGCATGTATACTGTAGCCTTTCAACCATCCAATCATCGGCAATACGAGCAGTAAGATGTGGTGGTTCGATTGTATAGGGAGTATCAAAACTAACTCTTTGATATGAATTATCTACATTATATTTTTCTCTAAATTCTAAAACCTTATCTAAAAATTCAGTAAAGTTAGGAATTGCAAGCAAGCAGAAAGTAACCATGAAACTAAAGTACTTACTGTCTGAGTTTTCCATGTAATAATGTAAGTTAGATTCGTATGTGTCAATATTCAAGCCATTTCGAATCCACTCTGCTTGTTTGCCCCACGAGTCTACACTAGTAAATAGAGAATACCCTCTAATTTTTTTATTACTAATAAGATCATTTGCAGTGGAGATAAAGCGAATAATATTTCTTTCAGGAATCATCATATTGCTATTAACAGCAAACTCTAAATCTGGTTTAGGATTTGCGCTTACATAATCTAATACTTTGAATACATTCGGACTGAGAAGAGGTTCGCCGCCAGTGAATCTCAGTGTATGTAAATGTGGATATGCATCTGGAAACCATTCCCAAAAAATCTTAATATAAGGATTAGTATCTTCTTCGCCGTATATTGATCCTTCATTCTCAAAACTTTCATTATCATATTGTCTGACATTGATACGATTTTCTAATGGCCAGTTTCCCCACTTCTTAGTTTCTTGTAACCAACTAGAGCTTGCCATGGGCGCACAATAGCTACATTTTAGTTGGCATCGATTACTAAAGTTCAACTCTAGATAGCGAGGATATACATCTGCTTGCCAGTCGATGTCTTTAGTCTCTTGAATCAAAGGCAGAGCCCAAGGCTCAGATGAGCGAAGCATTCTGTCTGAAATTTGATCCTCGCCCAAGTCTTCTACGTTCCAGCAGTAAGAACACTCATCTGGTCTACCACCTTCAAGCATTTCTTTTCTTACTTGTTTTTTAAATGGACTATTATGTAGTACATGGGGATCTTTTTTTGCTAAATCTAAAGGAATTTTATGTGGCGATGGATGGTAGCAGCTATGATTTTGCCCAGTATGTAGGTGCATACTCACATGATACCATTTAGCCATACAGAAGCCTTTGCCCACCGTATTCAAGTCTTCTGTTACATCTTTCAAGTCTATTATATTATATGAGTGTGACATTTTTTTATCTCGGAAACAGTGGACTAAGGAATTCAATTTCATTTTCTACATAATCTGGATCAGTCCACTTATAATCCCAAACATATGAAGAAACTAAATTGTCATTTTCGTAACATGCTAAACTATATATATTTAATCTTTTTGCAATTTCAGCGGCAAGCTCGCTGTCACTACTAAAGGAGTTTTCCAGCTTTGCAACAACTAGCCAGCCAATTCCTTGCTTGTTGCCCTCAGGATCAACATAGTAACAAAAATCATCATGCTCTTCCAAAACAACATCTCTAGCTTGGAGCCACTTTTTCAACTCAGATTTTCTTATAAGGTTAGATGCATCTGACATCGATTGACTCCACCATATATTAAACTCGCCTGACATATATCGAAGTGCATTTATGTTGTTGTTAAAAACATAATCATCGTTGTCTTCAAATGCTTCGATAGGAGTTTTTCCAGTTTGTGCGTAGTGAAGAAACACATCGCCAAAATTTCGTTGTAATGAAAAATTATCATAATAGTCTTCACTAAATAATTCACGAACAGGATTTAAATAACTTCCTATAGTCATTCCTTGATTTGTAATAGCAGTTTTTCTACTTGCAAGTTCATGAACTAAGTTGTTTAGTTGACGAATATGATACGAGGTAGTATCATCTGACAATTTCATATACTTCGCAACATCCCAAACTTGGCCCATTAAAACTTCAAAATGATGATGTAATTGATTAAGCGCATCTTCACTCGTAATATCTTCCCAGTTTTTATCTATTCGATATCCGTTCCACACTTCAGTATTATTGTCAGCGAAGTTGTTGATACCGTCTACGCAAGCATCTAGCTTATCTGCAAGATATTCTACTGTGCGATTTGGGTCAGGCCATCCTAGCCAACAAAAGTTTTTTTCTAAACGAGGATTATTTTTTAGTGATTCTGATGCGAAGTTGAACCAATCGTTACCAATATCTGTATCGCTAACATTAAATTTAATGTCTAGAGTGTCTGATTCGTCTATGGGATTCTGTAAGGTCAGTATCACATGTTTCATTATAAAATATCCTTTAACTGTATCAACCTATCATCGTCTAAGAAAACTGTATTGTCACCAGAATGAAGTTCGCTTTTCTTATAACCGCTATTTATAGTACTATACCAGTCAGTGAATATTTCAGGAAACACATTGATGTCTTTGTTTCTTCGTTCGTCATATTGTGTGTAGAAAGATTTCATGTCCTGCCAGAGCGTCTCTCTGTTGCTTGCTTTTCTGTGTGGCGTCTCATCTGTTGCAAGATAGTCAATTAATCTTTCGATGCTTGCAAGTTCAAACTCAAGCCATTGAGTCTTTGTACGATTTTCTTCGAACCACAAAACAAGGTCTTGTCTGCAATATTCTCGTATCTCTTTAGGCATGGTGAGTATGTTTTGAAAGCTAGGAAAGCGAAGTATGTTTACACTAACAACAGGATGATGTCCAGACTTACTATGCTTCTTCATCTCGTATACTTCATCTAAAAACTCAGTAGTACTAAACAAAGATAGGCCTGTAATAGTCATCATGATGTTCAAACTATTATAGTTGCCCTCCTTGGCAAATCTTAACATGTTGTTGTGCCAGACTTCCCAATCAAATCCATCTCGCAAATATTCTTGATGAACTCCAAAACATTCCGCACTGGTGTAAAGCTCAAAGTTTTTAACACGATGTGATTTTTCAATTAGCTTATCAACAATCTCATCCTTTGCAATTAGATTGCTATTGATTGAAAAGCGCATGTCACTGTCTTGTTCTTCAAACCAATCGAAAAGTTTCCATGTATTTCCTGACATAAGGGGTTCGCCGCCTGTCACACGCAACTCTTCTAGACTATCTGACAGACCATTGTCCCACCATTTCCAGAATGCTTCGATATATGGATTTTCTTCATCTCTTCCATATGGTTCAGTCCAAGAACCATCTTGCTCAAATGCACCTGCGCCATCTGATAGTAGATTCTGATAGGGGCCATTCTTTTTTATGTCTCTTGCCCATGTAGTAGAGAAAGAAGGATTGCAGTATGAGCAAGCAAGATTGCATGTTCTATCAAATGCGATTTCAAAAGTTTTCAGATCAACACTGTCTTCCCAACTCTTGTCGTATGCTTCTTGTAAGTCTTGTTCACTGTAAATTTTAGATTTAAAAACTCTGTCAGATACTGCATCTTTTTCCATGTCTTCGATTCGCCAGCAGTACTCACACTCTAAGGGCCGTTCGCCTTCTTGCATCATCTTGCGAGTAGCTTTCTTGTGCTTCGTGTTGTGTATCGCAGTGTAGTCCTCTCGTAATTCTACAAGAGGAATTTTATGTGCAGTAGGATGATGGCAAGAAGCAGTTGTGCCGCTGCCTAGCCAAGTTGTAGCATTGAACCACTTAGCACCACAAAACGAAGGCGACTTTGAGTCAAGAACCTTCTTACGATAATCAATTAAGTCTTTACTCATAATATTTCTTTAACATCGATGAAATAATCCGAATAATCTTTTTTCCATTCTTCATATAATTCTTTATACTCTGGGAAGGTTTGTACGAAATTTTTATTTCTTCTCAAGTCGTATGCATCTATAAATTGTACAAAGTTTGTCCTATACTTTTTACCAGAAGATTGCTCTTTTCGCATGTAATCACAGAATCTTTTTATTTGATTATATTCTTCAAGATACAATTGGGTGATAATGCCTTTTTCGTGCCATTCTGCGAGGACATCTTTGCCTCTTTCTTTTTCTAACCAACTGTTAGCATATTGTTCAATTTCAGCAGCATATTTTTCTCTCAATGCTTCAGGTAGCAAAGTAACTTGTAAGTGCGGAGGAAATCTCATATAATTCACACTGAGAGGAATTCTATTTAAAAAATTTGCTCGATTATAGATATGTCGTAAATCTATTATATCTTTTATAAATCTATTAAATGTCGGTAAACTCAGAATATTGACAGTAGTCATTACAACTACACGGCATTCTGTTTCAGATAAAATACGTTTCACATTACTATACCAATATTGATAGTCCATACCGTCTCTAGCGTAATCTGCTTGGTCTCCATATGATTCATTACTAGTGTAGATAACACACTCTTTACACTTATCATCCAATATTTTAGCATACTTAATAAGACGATCTAGTAAATCTTTAGTCACCCCCAAGTTTGTGTTTATAGATATTTCTAGGTCCTCTCTTGGATTTTCTACAATATAATCTAGGGTCTTCCACATGTCCTTTGACATAGTGGGCTCGCCGCCAGTTATTCTGAAAACCTTTAAGTGAGGATACGCATCAGGGAACCACTTATCAAAAGCTTCAACATATGGATTGTACTCTCCATGTGAATATGGAAATTGTTGCCTATCTCTTAAGTGATCTAGATTATGGCTCCCAAATTCTACTGGATATGGACCGTTCTTCTTTATGTCTTTCATCCACTTAGAACTAATATCAGGAGAGCAATATGCACACGCAAAATTGCAAGCATTTGAGAAAGAAACTTCTAGGTATGCGGGGTATATATCTGAATTTGGATCAGAAGTTGCAATTTCTTCGAGGCGATCCCACGCCCAATAGTCTGAAGTTTTGTAATGTCTGTCTGAAAAATAATTCTTGTCTAAGTCTTCTATATTCCAACAATACTGACATTCCTCAGGTCTTTCTCCCTTCAACATTTTTGCTCGCTGTTCTTTCTTAAATTTGCTATTATGCAATGCAGCAGGGTTTGCTTTTATTTCTTCAACTGAAATTTTATGAGGAGATGGATGGTGACACGAATGGTTGAACCCAGTTTGAAGATATAAAGTTGTTTGTAACCACTTAGCTGAACAAAAAGATGGGCTGATGCTGTTTATTTCTTCTCGTTTTTCACTGAGAAGTTTCATAGCGTCATCGTTTTTAATTGTAACTTGTTTTTTCATTTTACGCCGATAGCCATAAATCTATAAAAAGGAGAACCATCTGGACGCATACCGCAGTTTAGTGTTTCTTTCACTGTTGCGTTTTCTAGATAGTTAATAGTAATAAATTCTTCAAGTGTGTCAGTGCATCTCACATGTTCATCTGTTTCGAAAAAGTTATTGCCCTGTACAATATATTTAGTACCAGTAGGAATCTTTTCCCACCAGGCAGCGTACACATCTTGAGAAACATGTTCGGTGCTTGTATTGATTACCATGTCCAAAAAAACAGAATCGCTGTAATCATACTCAGACATACATCCATGTTTAAATACAATATTTTTGCTAGTATTAATTTTATTGAACACTTCTTCACATGAAGGATCATTATCAACGCTTATGTATTTGCCATCAAATTGTTGTTGCAAGAGTTGTGCAAGAACGCCGTACCAACCACCAAAGATGACAATATCACCCATATGCCCTCGCCAGTATGCTTCTTTTAGTAGGTTGTCAATTATCCACTTTTTGCTTTGCAATTGACTTGGCCAGAAGCAATCTAGAAGTCTAGGATTTTCTCGTATCTCATACATCCAGCTAGATACTAGATCAAAATCTATTTTCACGAACCACGCCTCATGTTTGCGATGTCTTTCGCTTCTTGATCATTAATGATAGGAACAGCATTAGACTTGTGCATCGTTGCAATGCCCTTGACAAGTGTACCAGTGTATGACACACGAGTAGGCTTAGAACATGACTCAGCAGAGGCTGCTGTAGTCACACTGGGGTAGTTGGGAGTCTCTCTTATATATGCCGTTTGCTTAGGCACATATGTCTCAAACTTAGGCTTGGCAGGCTTCTTAGCAGGAAGCTTAGTGCGCTTGCGACCATTGGTAGTGTAGTTAAGGGAGTTGCCGAGATTGAGATACATAAAAACACCTTGAATTAACAGTTTATCTATCTATTATAGCAAATAAGCCCCTGTTTGTCAAGCTTCTTCTACTAGAATTCCGAACTCGGTCTTGATTTCGGCAAGTTCTCGGGCCTTTCTCTGTTCCTCAGTTTCGGGAATAGGTGAAACTTCGATTAACACTTCTTTTGTATCGCTCATTACATGAACCCCATCGATGCTAGTACTGCATAAGAAAAGCCACCAACAATAGTAATACAGAATAACGATACTCCGATAATCATCTTGCCTTCATCGTGCGTGAGTTCAACTTGCGCTACATCTAAATCTGATTCTTCCATCATATTACTCCAAAGTTTAGTAAAAGTCCTATCACACAAACGAAGGTGATAGTAAAGTTTGTTACAATTAACGCTCGATCATTCCAAGCAATAGCGACTACTAGCCAAAGCAAGCCTGCGACCATGTTTACGAGTGGACCTAACGGATACATTCCCAAACTATTTAGACCAGTAGCAATTACAACAAGTACAGTTGCTACCCATTTTGTTTTATCCAGAACGGTCATTTGCAAGATGCCTCATGTGTAACATAGTACGATCCTCCCATTAAAGCACCTATTGCTAATCCTGTAGGAGTGCTAGATGATACGACAGCAAAAGGAACTGCGATCATGCCTGCTATCATTGAACCATCTACTTTAGGATTTCTAGTACACTGTGTGTCATAAGAAGACAACTTTGCAGCACAACTTGATAGCAACAGTGATAACAATACTATTTTAATTTTCATCTACTACACCATACTTTTCAACATCGTCTGCCGCTTGCCGCAACCACTTAGCCAACTCTTCTGGACTCGCCCCAATAACACACGCCTCAGTCTCTGTATGCAACGATTCATCAAAGACCTCAACAAGACCATACCATTCTTCAAATTCTGGATTGCCAAACTTCTTTGCTGCATAGTGCCAATTCATTATGTATTATCTCCGTCACTGTACTTAACCGGTTTCTCTAGTATGTTAGGAGAAGCTTCTGCTAAATCTTCAAGATGAATATCCCAAGGAAAATGACGCAAACACGCATACGCTTCGTCACGCATACCTTTCGGAATCCATTCGTTCTTTAGCATTGAAGTCAGAAACTTCTCTGTTCGCTTGAGCGAGTTATATCTTTCTGTTGGTATTGTCATATTTAGTCCTATTAGACCGCTAAGTCCATATTGTAGTGATGCTTGTAGTCATCAACATCCATTGTGCCCATGTCACGATTGTGAGACTTACGAATCATAGCACAGTTGTCAAGTACAGTCTTGCCGCCTTTCGCATGGGCTACAATGTGTCCCGCTTCAGCGTCTGCCCAGTTCAATTCTAGACCGTCTATCGCACAGACATAACCTTGCTCTTGAAGCTTCACTTCTTTCATCCAGTTAGGAAAAGACCTATTGCGATCTTTCAACAAAGTGTAATCTGTCACATTCACCCATTCAGGATGTTCTGTCAACCATCTTACCATTTGCTTCTGCTTCTCGACCGAGTCATGATTGCGGGTATAGTCTTGGAACAATTGAGTAATAGTAGACTCTTTGCTTTCGCCAATACGTGCCATCATCTCTGCATCGGGTACTGCTTTCCACTTGCTACGAGGATCGTTGTAAAGATCATTGTACACTTTAGAGAATGCTTTGTACCATTCTATGTAATCAGTTGATTCTAAGTCGCTACCATAACTTTTACTTAGGTACAGATACAAATTCAAAAGAGTATTGCGTTCGCTGTTACCTAATCCACTACCTGCTGTCTGTTTGCGTACTTTCGCCATCTCATAAAGAAAATCAAAAAACTTATCTGCTTGCTTATTAAGTTTTGCAACATTCAACGTCTCATCGTTATACATCTTTTCAAGATTATTATACTTTCTTGATCCAAGCGCACTCTTATTATAGAAACTATAGTAGACACGAGCCACAAACTCTTCTAAACGCAGACGCCCGTTGGGGTTCGAACCTGACAACCATTTAAAGTTACCACCAGTAGTTACCTCAAACAAATCATGAATTACACTGGTCTTGCCATTCCTAAGCGTTACCACACGAACCGTCTCACGGACAGCATTGGCTATTGGATGATCGCCGTAAGAATTCAGCGTTTCTTGATCATTTACATCAGTTGTCTCGTTAAGGCTGCGGAAGATATGACCTTTCATGAAATTAGACATAGGAGCATAGAGAGTAAAAGCCAGCTCATAGTTCATAAACGCTTCACGCTGTTCCTCTGAAAGCTGTGAGTATGTTATACCGTTTACTGTAACCTTGCCCTGAATAAAGTCACGAATGGCACGCTTACGATGACCACCGTCAAGTGACTCCCATTGCCATACACTTTCTTCCTGTGTAACATCAACCAGTGTAATATTACCTATATCAATGTTATTGAGAATTGAAGTAATAATTGCTCTAGACTTAGCATTGTCTGCTTCTACATGAATAGCAGGACGTTGACTGATAGGATTACAATCCGTTAGGGGCATAAGATGCCTAATAAATTCACTAATCGTCATTGAAGTCCTGCTAAAGTTTACATTAACTGTTACACCTGCACTGAGTGGATAGCTCATTATATAGTCCTCACTATTTTATCAAACTTACGATACGATTTACTAAACGAAAGCGGCTTAATGAATACTTTAATTTCTTCTTCGCCACTCTTGCAATACGCTACACACTTGCCTTCTTTATTCAGATAGTAAGTATGTGGCTGAAACCCTATAGTCTTTTCTTTTAGCGTTTCTACTACTGATTCTAATACATCCATAATTACATCTACTCTTTTAAGACAACATATCCATTATAACAATGCCATTACACTTTGTCAAGTACTTTCTCACGAATTCTTTCAATCACCATAGAGAACGCTTCTCCATCAAAACGATGATTCGCCTCTTCCACGACAGTGATTCGTCCCGTAAATTTCATCACTTCACTATGGTCTAGCACATCGTCTCTCGCAGCCAAGAACACCTCAGCATTCTCAGGTATAACAAGGTCAGAATACGCCCCACGAATAGACACAGGTACATCGTATTTTTCGAGAGAGTCCTTTGGACTCACAGCAGGATTAATCAGAATAGACGGCAAGCCGTAAAGATTCGCCAGATGACCAGCGTACCAAGCACCGAGAGAAGTACCGACAAACAGTACAGAATCTTCGCTGTGAGGATCGTCTAGTAGGACAGACTCAATACGCTCACATAGCTCAGGGATAGCGACACGAGGGTCTATGTTGATAGGGAATGAATGAATCTCGCAATCAGACAGAGCCTCACGCAAACGAGATACTTTAGAAGTTTCGGGAGAAGACCCATAACCATGAAAATAGAACACTAGATTTGACACAAATAACCTCACTTCTCAATAATATACAACTATTATAGCAAATAACCATATCATTGTCAATAGAGGCGATAAGTGACTGTTTTTGCTACGTTTTTGGATGGCCAACCATCTTTTTTGTGTGTATTTGATCACCTATCTTACGATCATAGTGTATGCCGTCTTTATGTGGCTTTACGTCTTTACCAGTGAGTTTCTTAGCTTTAGACGCAGGTATATCAGGTGTCCCTATCTTCTTGTGTATAGCAGCAACTTTACCAGAGACTTCACCCCACGCTCTCTTATGCTCGTGGTCTTCTACCTTAGTCTTTACGAAATCTTTTTTGCCCTGGTCTGAACCGTTTGTAGCAGAAGCAATGGACTTACGACCGTGCTGCTTCTTATAGAGTGCTACTGCTGACAGCTTGCCTCCACGCTTCACTGCTTTAATAGCGGAATGTGAAATGTCATGGTGTATCGCTTCTGATTCTTGCTTAGAGCCAGATTTCTTGCCAGAGTATCCACCAAGAGGCTTGTATGCTTTGTGTAGCATATCGTGCATCTCGCCTCTGTGTTTTTCTCTATGGTGTTCGTGGTCTTTGTTGATGCCTATAGAGAGTACTCGTTCTTCTAGGTATTCTTCTTCTAGGTATTCTTTGAATGATAGCATAACAAGCTCCTCTAATACTGCTATTTATGCTTGTAATGTATGCCGCCCATTTTGGCCGCTAAAATTTTTCTGCGATTTTTTGCCGAGCTTTTTTTGGGAACCAGAATGACCTTAAAACACTAGCGGTGGGTATATACCGTCTACGAGGCTAATTCCCTGGCCAAGATCCATACCTCGGTTTCTGGGAATTACCCTGGAAGCACCCTATGCCGTGTGGACGTAGGGGGTTGACCATCGACCGATGTTGATATCGGTATAGTGGGAAACACTAAAGTAATCCGTCATTGGATCTGAATCATCGAAGAAGTCTGGACCCTTCATGGCTGCCAGAAGCTCACTCAGGAAGGCCTCATGTGTGCCCTCATAGTGACGGTCGATCCAGTATGGGTTGACTTGGATATAGCGATCTCCATTCATGTAATCAGAGAAGTCCAGCTTGCCAGACTTGATATTACAAACTAGGGTACTGTGGTTGTTCACTGATAGGCTACCCTTCATGCCATACTTGTTCAGGACCTTCTTGATCTGTGGAGCCAGTGATTTTTTCTTTTCTTGTGATACGAATGCCATGCTATTTCTCTCTCTTTTCTCAGTTTGTAAGTACATTATACTTGGTGTTTCGGCAAAAGTCAAGCTTTATTTAAAGGAATGGCCATATAAGGAAGACGGCGAGTGATAGCCCTGCTACTGTACAGATGGCGAGTTCCTTGGCTACGTATAGGAGTTTGGCTTTCATTAGGCTGCCTCCCCCTGCTTCCATTTTTGGTACTCTGCGGACTGGCTAGCGAAGATTGCCTCCACTTCCTGGATATGGGCTTCGGCTTGCTCAATTGTAACCTTGGCCGAGATGCGATCCTTTCGGTCGCTCATATTAATTTCCTCAATTAGCCACTTCAGGTGAAGGACGCTTTCGCTGAGGTGCTTGTTTACTTCCAAGAATTTCATAAAATAGTCTTTGGTCATAATTTTCTCTCTCTTTTCTAAGTTTGTAAGTACATTATACAGGGTTTATTGGAAAAGTCAAGCTTTATTTTACTTTATTTTAGATCCCTGCGTAGCCGTCTATCACGAAGCCTGAGGTATCCTTCTTGGCTGGGCCCTTAGCTGTTAGGCCTACTACCACATTCACCAAGTCTTTGAATCGTAAGTCATTTTTGTCGCCGTTGATCACCTTACGACCTAGGAAGAATTCAGGGAGATCCTTGCGGAATACCACTGCTAGGTTGTGCTCGGTGCGAGCTGCCTTAGATGCGTAGGCTAGGTTAGCCTCAGAGTAGGATACCGTTAGGTGGTAGTTGGCAGCGACCTTACGGTTAGGGAGCTTGGTGTAATCATAGAATTGGATATCTGGGAAGGTATCCATCAAACTGAGGCCATTAGAGCCTTTCTGGTTCTCCCATGCGATATCTGAGGTACCATTCAGTCGGACTGCCAATTCTACACCATTTTTGGTAGCCTTCTTAATGCCCTTGCGTATATCATCTGCCAGTTGGTCTACGAAGGCCACTGGATTGTCACGGAATGCGATGGTCTTATTCATTCGGGCTTTCTGGACGTTGGAGAAGCTACCCATGCCAGCTTTATATAGGCAGGCATTCTTACAGCCAGCTAATTCAGCCGTTGGGCATACGTTAATGCCGTCCACAGTATCTGCTGGAGCCATGTACATAATAGCCGTGAGGTATTCACCGCCCTTGTCCGACTTGATTGTCTTGGCGTTTGATCCGATGCTTAGGTATTTCATGGTTTTGCTCTCTTTTCTCTAGTTTGTAAGTACATTATACAGGGTTTATTGGAAAAGTCAAGCTTTATTTCAAAAAAGATGAAAAAAGATCAAAAAAAGGTGTTTTTCGTTTAAAATCAAGGGTTTATAGACAAAAAAAGCCCCAATTAAGGGGCTATTAATGGGGCAGGGTAAAAAGAGAGAGAGAAAACCCTGCCCCCGGGCGAGGATAACCAGTCCTCTATGAGAAAAGCTATGGTTTAGGAGATATCTCCATAATAATCAGTACCAATCTGGACAAACCGCTGGGTTCCTATCTGGATTTCCTTGTGCTTACCATTGAATCCTACCTTCACCTTGGTGGATAAGGGCAGCTTCTCATACTTGACCACATTCCGGGTGAGTAGGTCGTATTTTATAAAGGCATCGCCCACTAGGCACGTGCCAAGTGTCGTTTCCTTGAAGCTTTCCACTTCACGGAACACCGTAGCGAGTCTTTCCAATCGGGTATCGCTACACAGGGAGTGCCTGTCCATGCCAAGGGCCTGCTCTCGGGCAGATAGGTATGATCCGTTGATAGAGGTAACAGCGTTGACTTGATATATTGACATATTTTTTCTCTTTTCTCAGTTTGTAAAGCTATTATACTTGGTGTTTTGGCAAATGTCAAGCTTTATTTGATATCCTTGACAGAAATGGTGTTAATAGTGACACTGTTACCATAAGCGCCATAGACTGCGGCTTCCGCTTCAGCCATGCTATCGGTTAAAACACGGCGAGTTAGGTCCTCTCGTCGGCCATCGTCACTGAATACAGTAAAGTTTATTGTGTAAAGCATGGTTTTATTTCCTTCTCTCAGTTTGTAATTACATTATACAGGGCGTTTTGGCAAAAGTCAAGCTTTATTTTCAAGCTCGACAATCTCGCCGTAATGCTCTTCCCATATTAAATCAAGCATATCAAGTACTTGCGACACGGAAGAGCAGTTTGCCTCTTGTATTTTTTCAAGTATATCTCTAGTTTGACTAGCACGGATTGTAGATTCATTTAAATTTTTCATATTTTCTCTCTTTTCTTTAAGTTTGTAAGTACATTATACACGATATTTTGGAAATGTCAAGCTTTATTTTGAATTATTTAACTGAATTTGCATTAAAATTCGAATCGCTTCGAGTTTGGCTTGTAATTCAGTGTAACCCTCTGATTCCATTAGATATTTTGTAGTGATTTCGATTTTTTCGTTATGAGTCATAATTTTCTCTCTCTTTTTTAGTTTATGTAATACATTATACATGGTTTATTCCAAAAGTACAGTGAATAAAATCGATGATAACACAAACCTTCATCGAAAAAAACAATGATAAAAAGACTTGACTTCCTCATCTTCCTATGAGATACTATCCGTCTACTTTGAGAAAATCAAGCGTTCCTAGGTGCTTGATTTCATTAGAGTTTTTAAGTGCTTGATATGTAAGAGGTTTCTGACCGCAGCTAAGTCATTGATTCTCTTAGAGTTTTTAAGTGCTTGATTTCATTAGAGTTTGCCTGGAGCTCCAGGGCGGAGTCCAGGGCGGAACTTCTGGCGGAATCTGGAGGGTGCCGTTCGGATCAGGCCCTGCCCGGAATCTCTTTTAATGCCTCCAAATTTCGTTTCAACGGTTCAGTGGACCCTTGGTCTGTGTACAGTCCATATAGGGCCATTATGGCTTATCTATAGTCCACATAGGGCCACCACACGCACATGGCCATGCGTAGGGTATCCACTGGGTATCCACTGGGTGTTCCACTGGGTCTCATCTGCACCTCAGCGTAGCCTCTATCTGCACCTGTACATGACCTATTTTTGCATCTGGGGTTGACATTCGGCTGCACATGTGCTACAATATAAATCTGCATCTCGAATAACTATGGAATCTGCATCTCAACCCGCATTTCCGTTCGCATCCGAGTTTGCCAGTGGAAGGCTTCCTGTGGATTTGCATCTGTGGCATTTCGGTGGTATCACTGGTAGTATGGTTCATGTATAGAATGAAT
>Ga0187219_1000245_pt1 | contig 25060 bp, 38 predicted proteins | sample 13SPOviralmetaG_FD_130162 | JGI IMG/M metagenome (GOLD analysis project Ga0187219, IMG submission 130162) | Marine viral communities from the oligotrophic San Pedro Time Series (SPOT) site, San Pedro Channel, CA, USA - 13 SPOT_SRF_2010-07-21... | ecosystem: Environmental > Aquatic > Marine >... | reverse complement strand
GAGGATAAGAACGAATCGTTCGAGGAGTATCTTCTTGACTGGTCTGTCTTAGACCATGACGAGACTCCTTGGGAAGAGTGGGAGTCTCCGTACTTCATCACTCGTAACTTCTATGGCAACTTTGTTGCTGAGAGGGAGTTGCCACTCCGAGAGGGTAGTAAGGAGTCGTTCGTTATGATGCCGAAAGGCGATCGTTCAGAATACCACGTATCACATAAGGAGGTTGCGTAATGGTAGAGTTTATAGTTGTTTTTATTGCTTGTTGGTTGTGTTTCTTTGGAGTGCTAGGTTCTTTAGCTGCAATGAAAGAGATGAAAGAAAGACGTAAGAATCATGAAGCTGGTACACATGATTACTATGGCAACAAACTAAATAAAGGAGAGTAACATGATGTATGAAGTAAGACTTGCAAATCAAGGTCGTGAGTGTCTAAAGTGGTATTCTTTTGAGACCGCAAAGGAAGCAGTTAAGTTCGTATTGAAACAGTTACACGAAGTTGGGTTCACTGTAGATGGTAAGACCTACGAAGAGAAGTTCGAAGAAATCATCTGGGTCGGAAAGGGGAGAATAGTAGATGTATGATTATCATAGATTAATCGCCAATGCGAATGATGCATTGGCACGTTCACAAACCGAGTGGGCGAAAAACTACTGGGCGGGTGTCGTCAAACAACTCGCAGAAAAAATACGTGAACAGGAAACTGTACATTAAATCTCTTATAAATAGAAGTATATTATAAGAGGTCATTATGCCAGTAGACAGTAAAGTTCAGATTTCTGATGCGGAAATCACAACCAATCTAAACTACTTACAACCCACAGGGTTTAAGGTAGTCATCGACAGGGCAAGGTATCCCAACTTGGAATACTTTGTCCAGTCTGTATCACATCCAGGCGCATCTGTCAATCCTGTAGAGTTACCTATTCGAAGAATCACGTCAGTACCTTTGGCGGGTGACAAGATAACCTTCACCGAAGTATCATTCTCTATCATCCTAGACGAAAACCTTTCATCCTATAAAGAGATGTATGATTGGTTGACTCGTATAGTGAATGATGGTCAAGTATCACAATCAGAGAGAATGACCAAGATACCGACATACTCTGACATTACACTACACGTATTGTCTAGTCACAACAACACAACTCAAAAGATCAAGTATAAGGATTGTATGCCTATATCACTTGGGAACATTGAGTTCACCTCAACACAGGGAGATGTAACCTACGTGACGTTTGATGCCTCATTTAGGTTCTCACAGTTCGAGATAACTTAACCCTATATACCTTTACATTATGGAGATTATATTATGATTGATTTGGAAAGCATTCTTGCGGAGTGGAAAGAAGACTCCGAAATTGCGAAACATCAATTGGACGAAACCTCAAGGGTGACACCCGCCCTTCACGCAAAGTACCTTGAGTACCTTTCATTGACAAAACTCCGTCTCAAACAGGCGGAGTTCAAACAGAAGATTCTACTCAAAGAGAAGTACCTCTACTACGAAGGTAAGATGTCTCAAGAAGACATCGAATCTCGTGGGTGGGCGTATGACCCCTATGAGGGTCTCAGTGCAACCACCAAGAACTTCAAGGAGTACTATTATGACTCCGACAAGGAGATTCAGGACTCTGAGATGAAGATTCAGTATCTTAAAACAATTATAGATACACTTACAGAGATAGTCAACAATCTCAATTGGAGACATCAGACTATCGGAAATATGATTAGATGGCGTTCGTTTGAAGCGGGACAATAATAGTGAAAATATTTTGTGTAACCACAGACACTAAGGAATACAATAAACTTACTGAGGAGTGTCTTCGGTCGGCCAAAAAACAAGGATATGAAGTAGAAAAATTTTATTCTATTTCACATAAGAGACTAGATGAAGTCGCTAAGGAAAATGGAACATTCTTAAAATACTCCGCTTCGGGGGGTAGAGAATTGACTGATTTCAAAGAACGTAAATGTCCTATAAGAAGAATATCGAATGGGTTAACTCATTATCTTATCTACAAGTGGGCATATGAAAATGATACCCCAGTTTGCATCTTAGAGGCAGACTCTACCATGATAGGGAAACTACCAGAACCCATTTATGATGGCATCATTCAGATTAGTTCACATAAAAGAAATCAATTGTCTGCAAAATCATTGTTCGAGTCTGGTCGATCACATAAAATGGCAAAATGGGCTCCAGAGAAATATAAAGTGTGGAAAGAACAATTTGACTGGGATTGTTTGAAAGAAAAGAAAGGTGTCATAAAACACCCCCTTACAGGAATGATCGGAACTGCTGGATATATTGTTGGCCCTGCAGCTGCCAAGAGATTATTGGATTATTTCAGAAAGGATGGGACAGGATTTGCTGATCGGGTCAGAGAAGACCATATCGGTAAAGGAAATCTATATTTGCAAGTACCCCAGTCTGTGTATGTTGTCCGACATGGTCAATATCCAGTATGAGTCTACCTAACACTATACGTGTCGGTCTGAAAGACCATGCGATGATGACAATTGATGCAGAGGCGCATCAGATACCAGAGTTACGTGAGTACTTCTCGTTCTATGTGCCTGGTCATAAATTCATGCCCGCATTCAAATCACGTAAGTGGGATGGTAAGATAAAGTTATTTAATCAGATTACTCGTGAACTCAATGTGGGACTTTACGCACATCTGAAGAAGTTCTGTGCAGACAGAATGTACCCTATTGAGTTGATCGACAATGATGAGTATGGTCATCCCGAAAATAAGAACCATGTCCAACATCAAAACCTAGTTAAATTCCAGAGTGAACTAGACCTACCCTTTCCTTTACGTGATTACCAGTATGATGCGGTGACCCACGGCATCAAAGAGAAACGTGCAATCCTATTGTCACCCACAGGTTCGGGTAAGTCATTTATTATCTACAATCTGATGCGTTGGTATATGGAAAACTTTAATGAGAAGATTCTCATTGTTGTTCCTACAACAAGTCTGGTAGAACAGATGCATAAGGATTTCGAGGACTATGGGTTTGACCCCGATCTATGTCACAAGATATATTCGGGTAAAGAGAAGGTGACCGACAAACAGATCATAATCTCTACATGGCAGTCCATCTACAAGTTCCCGAAGGAATGGTTCGAACAGTTTGGTTGTGTGTTCGGTGACGAGGTACATCTATTCAAGGCGAAGTCTCTGTCTGGTATTATGAACAAGTGTTCCAACGCTGCGTACAGGTTTGGTACGACTGGTACACTAGATGGTACAGAGACAAACAAACTTGTACTAGAAGGTCTGTTCGGGCCGACTAAACGAGTGACCGCAACACGTGACCTACAGGTACAGGGAACACTTGCACAACTAGACATATCTGTCCTGTTACTGCGTTATCATAATGACGTGTGTCATATGATGCAGGGTAAGACATACCAAGAAGAGATGGACTATATAGTTACCCATGAGAAACGCAACAAGTTGATTACCAACCTTGCGTTAGACCAGAAAGGTAACACTCTGGTTCTCTTCCAGTTCGTAGAGAAACATGGTAAGATTCTCTTTGATATGATGAGAGATAAAGCAGAGGAAGGTCGGAAGATATTCTATGTGTCTGGAGAAGTGGATGCAGCTGACCGTGAACAGATACGTGGTATCGTGGAGAAACAAAAGAATGCAATTATTGTTGCTAGTTTGGGTACTTTCAGTACTGGTATTAATATTAGGAATCTGCATAATATAGTATTTGCATCCCCTAGTAAGAGTCAGGTTAAGGTACTACAGTCGATAGGGCGTGGATTGAGACAGTCTGACGATGGGTCTGTAGCGAAGTTATACGATATTGCGGACGATATGCACATCAAGTCACACAAGAACTTTACACTACGCCACAGTGCAGAAAGAATCAAGATATATACTAAAGAACAATTTCCCTATAAGATACATCAGATAAATTTGAAATAAAGATATTAGTTTTTTGGATTACCAGACTCAGGAAAGTCAACCTTAAATCTAGTCTAAATACTATTATAAACTAACTGTTAAATTGGACTTACTATGAATCAAACTGGAGAAATAAAACAATTTAAGCTCGCCAATGGTGAAGAGATACTTTGTGAAGTTCTGCAATGGGAAGATGCCGATGAAATTGAGATTCTTGCACGTAAGGCAATGAGACTCATCATGATGGAAAATCAAGATGGTGTTAAGTACTATGCATTCCGCCCTTGGATGGTTTATCAAGAAAACAATGATGATATAATTATTATCAACACCACTCACATAGTTGGTATGGGTTATCCTACAAGAACTTTGGTACTACAATATAACGAAGCGTGTGAAGATATGGATGAGATGCACGAACAACGTGAACGTGAGTATGAAGAGAAGTATGGAAGAGAAACAAGAATGACCGCAGAACAAAAGTTTCAGGAAAATTCTGAAACATCTGGAGATAAGATAGATGACTACCTTCAGAGAATGGGTTTACATGATAGTGCGAGTAATAATGTGATCAGTATTTTTGACAAATCAAAGTTGCATTAACGTAGTATTCACCCCTCTGGGAACGTAAAGCTTATTTTATCACGACATTCAATAAATGTCAAGTGATAATAAAAAAATATTACCCTTGACAATTACATGAAAATCTACTATAATAGTAGACATCGAAAGTATAAAACTGGAATATTATAATGGAAGAAAAAACAAAAACCAAGATTAAACCTAAAGACAAACCTCACTATGTGAACAATGCACAGTTCTCACAGGCGGTGGTAGACTATGTAACTGAGTTGAACCACGCACGAGAATCTGAGGTGTCTCAACTACCCAAAGTACCAGACTATATCGCAATGTGTTTCCTAAAGATTTGTGAGGGACTATCCCACAAGTCTAACTTTGTTCGTTACACTTATCGTGAAGAGATGGTGATGGATGCAGTAGAGAATTGTCTGAAGGCGATTGAGAACTACAATCTAGAAGCTGCGACACGTACAGGTAAACCGAATGCGTTTGCATACTTCACACAGATTTCTTGGTTTGCATTCCTACGTAGAATTGAGAAAGAAAAGAAACAACAAGACATCAAGATGCGTTATATGGAACAGTCTGGTGTTGAGGCATTCTTAGATAATGAATTAGGTGACAACCACTCAGCTGCGGTTGCACAGGCATTTGTTGACCAACTTCGTATGCGTATTGATGAAGTGAAAGGAAAGGACAACGAGTGGAAAGCGATTGTGAAGAAAGAACGTAAGAGACGTACTGTTAAAGTAGATTCGGACTTGACTGACTTTATTGTGGAGTAGAAAAGGAAACTTTTATAAATACTTGACATTAACTGCTGGGAGTGGTATGATGGACAAAGTAAATAAAAGAAAGACCGAACTAAAGAAACTTCGTAGGAAAGCGATCAAGTTGCAGAATGCAAGTGCTGGTCGTTTACCTATGACCGAAGCGATGAAGATGGTGAAAACTTATAATGGCGAAAATAGCGATACTGAATGATACCCATGCAGGGTGTCGAAACTCATCTGACATTTTTATGGATTATCAAGAACGTTTCTACCGAGACGTTTTCTTTCCATACCTGTTAGAAAATGATATCAAACAAATACTACACTTGGGTGATTATTACGACAATCGTAAGACAATCAACTTCAAGGCACTGCAACACAATCGTAAGATATTCCTTGAACCTATGCGTAAACATGGTATCACTATGGATATCATTCCTGGCAACCATGACGTGTACTACAAGAACACCAATGAGTTGAATGCACTGAAGGAACTCCAAGGTCACTATATGAATGAAGTGAACCTTATTATGGAACCAACAGTGATGGATTATGATGGTACAGAGGTTGCATTGGTTCCTTGGATTAATCCAGAGAACGAGAAAGACACACTAGAGTTTCTGAAGAACACTAGTGCGGAGATTGTCGGTGCTCACTTAGAACTGCAAGGGTTCGAGATGGCACGTGGTCAAGTGTGTATGGATGGTATGAGTAAGAAACACTTTGACCGATTTGATATGGTGTTGACTGGTCACTTCCATGCGAAGTCTAGTATGGATAACATTCACTACTTGGGTGCTCAGATGGAGTTCTTCTGGAACGACTGTGATGACCCCAAACATTTCCATATCCTTGATACAGAAACAAGAGAACTGACTACGTTTCAGAATCCTATTCGTTTCTACGAGAAGATTTATTACGACCACGAGAACATGAACAAGTTCAAAGACCTCAAGTATCTGGACAATAAGTTCGTCAAGGTTATTGTTACCAACAAGGGTGACCCATATGAATTTGAACGATTCATTGATCGGGTACAGGCACAGAAGATTCATGAACTGAAGATTGCAGAAGATTTCGCAGAGTTCATTGGTTCTAATGTGGATGATGAAAACATAAATGTTGACGATACCGAAACGTTAGTATACGATTATATTGACAATGTTGTTACTGACCTAGATAAAGACCGAATCAAACAAGAGGTATCTCATTTGATGAAAGAAGCACAGAACATGGAGGTAGTATAATGAGTGATGGTGGTAAAGGTGATTCACCAAGACCGATTCCTAATAGGGAGAAGTACGAAGATAATTGGGATGCAATCTTTGGTAAGAAAGACCCTCCAAGTGCGGTAGACGATTGTGCTACTGTCACCGAAGAGTCTGCAATGTGGGAACACTATTGTACCGCAGAGGCGACTAAGATGAGTGTCGGTAAAAACCAAGAATGTAACTGGTGTGGAATGACCGAAAAATAAATTTGACTTTATATGATGAGTGTGGTATTATACCCCAATGATTAATTTTAAGAAACTTCGTTTTAAGAATTTCCTGAGTACAGGGAATAACTTCACCGAGATTGACTTCGAGAAAACCCCGACTACCCTAGTGGTAGGACACAATGGTGCAGGCAAGTCCACTATGTTGGATGCTCTGTCCTTTGGTCTGTTTGGGAAACCTCATCGGAAAATCTCTAAGAACCAGCTGGTCAACACTATCAATGGTAAAGGTTCATTGGTAGAGGTTGAGTTCTCTATTGGTAAACAGAATTACAAGATTGTCCGAGGTATCAAACCTAACAAGTTTGAGATATGGGTCAATGGTAATATGATTAACCAAGACTCTCATGCAAAAGAATATCAATCTATGCTTGAGAAGAACATCATCAAACTGAATCACAAATCATTTCACCAGATTGTCGTACTTGGGTCATCATCCTTTGTACCATTCATGCAATTAGCAGGTGGGTCTAGACGAGAAGTTATTGAAGACTTACTTGATATCAATATGTTCTCTAAGATGAATGGTATTCTCAAGGAGAAGATGAGTTTACTTAAAGACCAGTTGCGGACAAATGAACATGATATCAATCTGGTCAATACTAAAATCAATGCACAGAAGAAATACATTCGTGACTTGAGTGAGATTACTGCGACACAGAAGAAAGAGAAACTCGCAACAATCAAAGGTCTACAGGATGACATACGTGAACTCAATGAGGCGAACGCAAAGGTCAGTGTAGATGTTGCAGAATCTGAGGTGGTCACAACTGAGATTGTTTCTAATCAGAAGAAACTGCAAGACCTGAATGAGTTTGCCGCTGGGTTTCGTAGTCAACAAAAGGATGTTGTCAAACAGGCAAAGTTCTTTGAAGAGAATGACAAGTGTCCTACCTGTGAACAGAAGATTGATGCTAAACTTAAAGAATACCACCTAAACAAATGTAAGACCAAGGCGGGTACTATCGCAAACGCACTGGACATACACAAGATTCAGACCGATAAGTTGGGAGAGGTAATTGAAGGACTCAATCGTCAACAAGACCACATTCGCAGTTGGCAGTCTAAGATTGATGCCAACACTCAAGAGATTATGCGAATCAATACGAACATCGACAAACTGAATGATGAGATTTCTCGTATTGACAATGAGAGTGGTGACCTATCAGAAGCAAACTCTGCACTAGAAACATTACGTGAGTCTAAGGAAGATTGTCAAGAGACCAAGTACAAACTTGCAGAACAACACTCATATAACCAAGTGTATGCAGAGTTACTCAAAGACACTGGTATCAAGACCAAGATTATTAAACAGTACTTGCCTGTCATAAATCAATTGACCAACAAGTACCTACAGATTCTAGACTTCTTCGTACACTTTGATCTGGACGAGTCTTTCCAAGAGACTATTCGTTCTAGACATCGTGATGCATTTTCGTATGACTCATTCTCTGAGGGTGAGAAACAACGTATTGACTTGTCCCTACTATTTACGTGGAGACAGATTGCGAAGATGAAGAATAGTGTGGCGACCAATCTACTAGTCCTTGATGAGACATTTGACTCGTCTCTGGATGAAGAGGGTATTGAAAACCTCATGAAGATTATCTCTACGCTAGGTGAGGATACCAACGTTTTTGTTATCTCTCACAAGAGTGAACTTGAGGATGCACAGTTCCACCGCAAAATCGAGTTTGTAAAAGAAAAGAACTTTAGTAAAATAAAGTCTTGACTTTAACTGAAACGTATGATATCATACACTTTATAACTTATACAACTGAAAGGAATACATTATGGAATTATCCGATACTACGTTGAACGTTCTGAAGAACTATTCAACAATAAACCCAAACATTGTTATCACTGAGGGTAACACTGTAAAGACCATCTCTGTTGCAAGGAATGTGTTATCTAAGGCAGAACTCACCGAAGAGTTTCCCGCCTCATTTGGCATCTATGACTTATCAGAGTTTTTGAATGTACTGTCATTGGTTGACTCACCACGACTCAAGTTCGAGAAGGACTATGTGACTGTAGGTGATTCTACTGGACGTTCATCTGTGAAGTACTTCTTCTCTGACCCAGAGATGTTGACATCGCCTGGCAAAGACATCAATATGCCAGAAGCGGAAGTTAAATTTTCTCTAGATACTGATACTCTAGGTAAAGTAAAACGTGCCGCTGCTGCACTTGGACACGATGAGATTTCTATCTCACCGACTACTGGTGCGGTTCGTCTTTCTGTTATTGATAGTAAAGACTCAACGAGTAATGCGTTCTCTATTGACGTAGAGGGTACATACCCCGAAGGAGTTGATTTCAACTTCATCATGAATGTTAGCAACTTAAAAGTTGTCAACGAAGACTTTGAAGTGGGTATTAGTTCTAAACTAATTTCTCAGTTCACTAGTAAACAATCTGCGATCGAATATTTCATCGCACTTGAAAAATCATCTACTTACGGAGCATAATAAGATGGCTAAAGAAAAAGCGCAAGAACAAGACCACACTGCAATCTATGAATTGGGTAACCGAGTTGCTCGTTCATCGGTTGCGGTAATCGACACGGTAGTACAACGTGGTGGTTTCAAAGGAGAAGAACTGTCAACCATTGGTCAACTACGTGATCAAGCGGTTCAGATCATTCAACTCTGTGAAGAGTATCAGTCTGCACAAGGCGTTGAAGACTAAACGGTACTATTCAGTATCGTGGGGGTGGGAGAGTCCTCCTTTCCTCCCCATCCCCAAACTTTTCTTGACTTTTTGTTTCATATGTTGTACAATGTATATACTACGAAACACTTTTATTTTATTATGGAGACACAATGTCTAAAGAATTTCTATGGGTTGAGAAGTATCGTCCCCGACTAATCGGTACTACTGTTCTACCCCAAGACCTGAAAGATACATTCCAAAAGATTGTAGACTCAGGCGAAGTCCCCAATATGATGTTCACTGGTACTGCTGGTACTGGTAAAACCACAATCGCACGTGCGATCTGTGACGAACTTGGTCTTGATTATATCATCATCAATGGTTCGGAAGAAGGGAACATCGATACCCTACGTGGTAAAATCAAACAGTTTGCCTCATCTGTTTCTCTCTCAGGCGGTTACAAAGTCGTAATCCTTGATGAGGCAGACTACCTTAATGCACAATCCACCCAACCCGCACTTCGTGGTTTCATCGAAGAGTTCAGTCAGAACTGTCGATTCATCCTGACCTGTAACTTCAAGACCAAGGTCATCGAACCTCTACACTCCCGATGCGGTGTGTACGAGTTCAACACATCCAAGAAATCTATGGCACAACTATGTGGTGAGTTTATGACTCGTCTACAGATCATCCTAGATGGTGAGGGTGTCAAGTATAACAACGATGTGATTGCGGGACTGATTGGTAAACACGCACCAGACTGGAGACGTGTACTCAACGAGGCACAACGTCACTCTATCTCTGGTAAACTGGATACTACAGTTCTCATGGGTGGTAATGATGATAACTATGGCGGTCTCTTCAAATCGTTAAAGGCAAAAGACTTCAAGAAGATGCGTAGTTGGGTTGTCAACAATATGGACACCGAACCTGCTGCAATCTTCCGTGGTATCTATGACTCTATGGAAGGAAAGGTACAACCCCAATCCATTCCTCAACTGGTTCTAATCCTTGCGGACTACCAGTACAAGAATGCATTTGTTGCAGATCACGAATTGAATCTGGTCGCCTGTTTGACGGAGTGTATGGCAAATGTGGAATTCATCTAATATCAGTGTGTCCCCCAAGGCGGGACAACGACAAATCGCAGATATAATTGAAGCGAATCTCGCAGACTACTATGTTGAACAGGGTGGTAAACTACCTGACTCTGTTCGGACTATCGAAGATGTATCTCTGGGTGACACACTTATTGATATTAAAACAAGAGATGTCAATCGTAAGTTCTCTATGCCGAATCTCATTTCGGTTGCGAGACTACGTAAAAATAAAGACACCGAGATCGTTTATCACTTTGTTGACTATGAGGTAAATGATGATGAGGTTGTTGTTCTGAATCAAACCATTGTTCCCATATGGGAGATTGATTGGTCTGTGCTGAAGATACAGAATCTTGGAAAGGGACAGTTACAACTCTGTGGTGTAAAGGATTATAGTAGACTCCCTAGATACAAAGGGACACAAGAAGAATGGTTTGTCCGTTTGGAATTAGAGATGGTTAATTTCTACAAGAAACAGATAACCAAGTTTGAGTCCTTACTTGAGGATTTGACAGTATGAGTAAAGATAAATTAGACAGGTTCGACCTTGAACAAAACATCATGAACTCTTGGTTGATAACCCATGACATAGACTTGTTATTGGAACAGATTCATGATGACACTAGGTTCGTTGGTTTGAGTAATAAGGATGCAGACCTATTATCCGCAAAGTTGATGGGTATTAGAGAACTGGGTGATATGCGGTTTGAGAAGTTATGGTCAGTGTTCGAAACTCTGGTAGAGGAACGTCAAATCGTATGAAAAAATGGTGGAGAATCTGGGCAAAGTCGTTAGGTGAGAAAGTCGGAGAGACTGACAAACAAGCTGATGCGATTGCAATAATCAGAACCTTTTGGTGGTTCGTTCATGTTGCAACCTGTTTCTTCATTATATTAAATGCAATTGCCAACCACGGTTGGAACTTAATAGGATTATAGTATGGTAAAATTTGGCAGAATCTTTCTGTTATCTTTCCTTGCTGCAACAATTGACAATACCGATAATAATTATGGTGTAAGAACGTCTATGAGACGATTCAAAGAATGTAGAGAACTTCAAACAACTAAGGATTAATATAGTATGGATTATCAAGAAGACGTAGAAAACTTTATGTTGGCAGGAGAACAAGACTTTCCTGATTTCATGGGATTGGAGAGTGGACAGGCAAACCTGTACATGAATCTAATAACCGAAGAGTTTACCGAGACTCTAGAGGCGTTCACTAACCGAGACCTTGTAGAAGTCGCAGATGGTCTTGCGGATATGGTGTGGGTCATCATGGGTATGGCATCAACACTGGATATCCCATTCGATGCTGTCTGGAATGAAGTTAAGGCATCCAATATGTCTAAGTTCGTTGATGGTAAAGTGATCAAGAATGCAGATGGTAAGATTATGAAACCTGATACGTTCTTTGAACCAAACCTCGCAAAAGTATTGTCCGACTATAATGGATAAGTGGGATAAGGCCCATCTAGAGGTCGCATCAACTTATGCAAATCTATCGTCTGCACGTAGGATGAAGGTTGGTTGTGTTATTGTAAAAGATAATAGAATTATCTCTATTGGTTACAATGGTATGCCGAGTGGATGGGACAACAACTGTGAAGAAGAGATTGATCGTCCTGATGACACACCTCTTCTTATAAGTAAGAAGGAAGTACTTCATGCGGAATCGAATGCGATTACAAAGGTTGCAAAGTCGAACGAATCTGCGGAGGGTGCAGTTCTCTATACAACGTGCGCCCCATGCATCGACTGTGCAAAACTCATCCACCAAGCAGGAATCGAAAGAGTCGTCTATGGACACGACTACAAATGTAAAGAGGGGTTGACTTTCCTTGAGAAGTGCGGTATAATGTTGGAAACTACCGAAGACGAAGACCCTATTGACTTACCTTGGAAACGGAGACTATTTCCCTGATGAACCCTTTTGATTATGTAAATGCGATTAACTATTCCAAGAAAGATATTATGGTGACTCGTGATGACGAGAAGGCATATGCACCTTTTATGGTAAACCGATCATTATCATATTTTTCTGACACTGTAGTTATTGCTAATGAGATGAACAAATTCCACCACTTAGACTCACGTCTACAATTCTCGTTTCTTATAAATATTATTAGGAAACGTAAACGTTTTTCTAAATGGGTAAAACCTGAAGTACAAAATGACATTGAGTCGGTGAAAGAATATTATGGATATAGTAATGAAAAGGCACGTCAAATACTATCTCTCCTATCACCTTCCCAAATTAAACAAATAAAAGAAAAGGTGAATAAAGGTGGAAGAAAGTAACTTAGTCTCATGGAGTCCCTTGAGTATGTTAGAGATAACTCTGGCAGAACCCGATGACTTCCTCAAAGTGCGTGAAACTCTAACAAGAATTGGAGTTGCCTCACGCAAAGAAAATAAACTGTTTCAGTCCTGTCATATCCTCCATAAACAGGGACGATACTATGTCGTTCATTTTAAGGAGTTGTTTATACTTGACGGTAAGAAAGCAAACCTAGAACAATCAGATATAGAAAGACGTAATACAATTGCGACACTTCTTGCTGACTGGGGTCTAGTAGAGATTCAAAATAAGGAAGTCGCAGTAGAGTGTGCTCCACTACGACAAATTAAGATTATCGGATTCAAAGAGAAAGACCAGTGGGAGTTATGTCCCAAATATAATATTGGAAACAAGTAGGAGTAAATTATGAGTATAGTGATAGGTGGTGAGTATCTAGTGTTCGCTTCAAATAAGAAGTCTTTTATTGAAGAGTGTACATGGACAAAGGGTAGTTTCGAGGATAATGATTATCTTTCTGTAACACAAGCAGAAACGATGCGGAATGGTTCATATATCATTCGACCAAAGAATGAGGATGAAGTCGAAGACCTGATGAGTGCTGGATATCTAGATGATGACGAAATCTTTGAGTTTGAATCTTTCGAGGATGTCGAGTTCCAAGAGTCGTATGATGGTTGTGGTATTGACTATGAGTTCGAAGGGTTTGGTGCCGAAGAGGAAGAACAGTTCCTTGATGACCTTTACGAACACGACAACTTTCCTGATGACTTTTTCAGAGAAAGAGGTTACGAAGATGTTGACTACCGCACCTATGTTATTGGCCCAGTTGATATAGAATCTGTGGGAGATTAAAATGGACTTTGCAAGTATTTGGAATAGTCTGAGTTATACCGATGGGTTGTTATTCAGCGTTTGGTTGGGTGGTTTGTACTGGGGTAAGGTATGGATTGACTATCGTTTTCGTAGAAAAGAACGTTCGGATTACTAATGTTTAATAACTTCAAGGGTAAGTTTGTTCCTAAGAACCCATCGAAGTATCACGGTAATGTAAATCAGATAATATACCGAAGCAGTTGGGAACGACTGTTTATGGTATATTGTGATAAGAAACCTGAGATATTACAATGGTCAAGTGAGGAGTTCAAGATTCCCTATGTGTTCGAGGGGAGGAATCGTACCTACTATCCAGACTTCTGGGTCGAGTTCACTGATTACAATGGTGAGTTACAAAGAAAGATAATTGAGATAAAACCTCATTATCAAAAGAAGTGGAAGATAAATAAAGTTAAGTGGGAAGAGGCGAAGAAGTTTGCGGAAGATAACTACATGGATTTTGAAGTATTCACTGAGAGGGAGTTGTTCTAATGAGAGCAGTATATCGTTTCAAAGGTAAGTTGTTTCGTAAGTTGGTCAACATTGCAGACCGAGTAGACATCTGGTTTCGCAACACTTTCAACCGCAGTCCCAAACAAAAAGCACTTGAGTTGTCTCAAGATGTCATTCCTATGAAGAAGTTGGATAACACGATAGGAAAGAAATTAGGTATAGTTAAGTGAAGAAACCAATTGGATTTGAAAAACGTGTAGACGAGATTCGTGCGAAGAAACATTGGTGGGGCCCCAAACAAAAGATTGAGTGGGACTGGAACACCGCTATGAGGTTGATTGATACTCACCCAAAGGATTTATACGATTGGAATCGTGAAAAGAATAGACTGGGTATGAACAGGTTTCATGACAGACCATCTGCACCACGAATTGCAAAAGATGTTGTTAGGGAGATGCGTGATTTCTTTGTAGACCAAGCACCAAAGAAATTTGAATATGAGAAGGGTTCACCCCAAATAACAAATATTGCGTTCTGTGGATTCGGACAAGATTCTGGTTCTTATCCAAGACATAAAGACAGTATGGATGTGTTCCTACTCCAGATGATCGGTGAGTGTAAAATTACTATCGGTTATACCAAAGAACCATCGAATGCAGACCAAACTGTCATTATGCAGCCAGGAGATTGTGTATATATTCCGAGAGGAACATGGCATCAACTCCGACCAACAGTATCACGAGTCACATTCTCATTTGGTTTTGAGAGTGATGAAGACTGTGACCCAGCTACATTTATATAAAAAAACTTGACTTTATAAGTTAAAAGTGTTATATATAGTAGTGTCACGAAATCAATCGAGAGTAGTGACAACCGTAGGAATGCCGAATGGTCGGGTTCCTATTCATCTTGCTAAATTAATATAGGAGATAAAGCGACATGACAAATCTAAAAGTAGGTAAAAATCTATTCCCACGTTCCGCATTTATTGGTTTCGACCATTTGTTCAATGAACTGGAATACGCAACTAAACACGCCAATGACCATTATCCGCCTCACAACATAGTGAAGTTAACGGAGGATGAGTTCTTAATTGAGGTCGCAGTTGCGGGATTCAAAGAAGATGAACTAAATGTAGAACAGAAAGAACGCTCATTGACCATTAGTGGTTCCCATGAGTCTAGAGACCGAGAAGTAATACATCGTGGTATATCCACCAAGGCCTTTAGGAGACAGTTCAGACTTTCGGAGTATGTCCTAGTATCTGGTGCTTCACTCAAAGACGGTATCCTTGCAGTTACGTTGAAGTTAGAAATCCCACAAGAGAAGCAGCCTCGTAAAATTAAAATTTCATAAATTTTTCGAGGAAACATACATGAAAACCGACACCAAAATGGAGTTTGGGTTAGCGATTATCAGCGTAGGACTGATGATGATTGCTTTACACCCCTTACTCTAGTTAACTGAGGTGGGGGAGGGAAACTTCCCCCATCACTTGAGATTATATGAAAGCATACATGATAGCAGACCTGAACAATCCGACTTCTGTGAAGTATACAGAGATTGCATTGGAATCATGGTCAAAACAATCCCTTCTTGACATTGAAGTCATTCAGTGTTATACTCCCGATACTATATCAGAACTAGAACCACTCTACAACTTTCAAACATTACTCCAGAAAATGCAGAAGGGTAAAGAGAGTACTAAGTCAGAACGTTCTGCCCAGATAACTCACTGGCAACTCATCAAGAAACGTGCGGAGAGTAGGTCTAGATTCTTTGTTATGGAACATGATTCGTATCTGGAAGATGTTGATGAGTTCAAACGTCAGTTTGATTTTACTATGGAACATGGACTGGATTGGGCGAATATGGGGTTGTTTACATCATGTTATACATTCTCTCGTAAGTGTGCGATCTATATGAATGACTTGTTATTGAACCGAGGATTCCCTCTGAATGGCGGCACATATGGTTGTACCGAGAGACTGGTAAAGACTTACTTGTCCAATAATAAAACCGACAAACCTTACACGTGGATGACCCACCATCCCAACACTCAGTGTGTGTCTGTTGGTAGGACTTCGAAGGAACTGTATGAGACTTACAACTTTCATGGCACTAACTGCGACTTCACGAGAGCGTCTACCCAAGTGATATCTAAGTCTCAAGGTTGTACTCTGCAACATGATGGCATGACCAAAAAACCTTGGTTGAGAAATAGTGGAAACGATTTCAAAGTTATCCCTTGACATTTAGTTCTCCATCCTGTATAATGTGTAACATATGACTACGGAGACCCTATGGATTTTTATACATCAATTGACCGATACGGTTCAACCCTCTTATATCGAGGATACTCGGGCGGACAACGAGTAAAGAAACGCATCCCCTTCAAACCCACTATGTACGTGAATGCACGTAACAAGAATAGTGAGTGGAAGACACTGGAAGGTCGATCAGTCGAACCTTTACAGTTTGAGACTATGCGTGAAGCGACAGAGTTCAGTAAAAGATATCAACACGTAGACAACTTCAAGGTCTATGGACAAAACAATTTCATCTCACAATTTATTGCAGAGAAGTTTCCGAGAGACATCAAGTTTGATCGTGAACTGCCTGTAATCACCACCATCGATATTGAGGTCGCCTCCGATGAAGGATTCCCCGAACCAGACAAAGCAGACTATCCAGTTATCTCAATATGTACCAAATCCAGTAAAGAAGACTTCTTTCGTGTGTGGGGTCTGGGTGACTATGACCCACCTGAGAACGCAATCTACACGAAGTGTGATACTGAACTCCAACTACTAGATCAGTTCATAGACTACTGGCAGAATCATGGGTCACCTGACATTGTCACTGGTTGGAACAGTAAGGGATTCGATATTCCTTATCTTGTTAACAGAACAAGAAAGGTTATTGGTGAAGAGTCTACCAAGAGATACTCGCCATGGGGTGTTGTATCCGCACGTACTGTACGTGGTAAGATGGGACATAAAGACGTAGAGACCTATGACATCATGGGTATTGCACAGTTGGATTACTATGATCTGTTTCAGAAGTTTACTTACAATACTCTTGGTCAACAAGAATCCTATCGACTAGACCATATCGCCCACGTAGTTCTGGGTGAACGCAAACTGTCTTATGAAGAACATGGTTCTCTTCACACACTGTACAAGGAAGACCACCAGAAGTTCATTGACTACAACATTCGTGATGTTGAACTGGTTGACCTACTGGAAGAGAAACTCGGACTGATTACTCTTGCGATGACTATGGCGTATCGTGGTGGTGTGAACTATGAAGAAGTATTCGGTACGACTACTATCTGGGATACCATCATCTATCGTATTCTAAACCTCCAGAAGATTGCAGTACCATCCAAGACCGAGAAACCCAAAGGCGACTTTGCGGGTGGTTACGTAAAAGAACCTCAAGTCGGTTCCCATGACTGGGTGACATCCTTTGACTTGAACTCTCTGTATCCTATGATTATTGTTCAGTACAATATGTCACCCGAAACTGTGGTAGATGGTCTGGTTGATACTGATGTGGAACGTATGCTCGCTAAGGTTACCAACACCTCTGGTAATTACTCGGTCGCACCATCTGGTGTTCGATTCACCAAAGAGAAAGAGGGTATCATTCCAGAGGTTATTCGCAAGTACTATGCGGAACGTAGAGAGATAAAACGTGCAATGTTGGATGCAAAACAAGAGTTTGAACAGACTCCGACCAAGGCACTGTCAAACAAGATTGCGACCCTAGACAATCAACAGATGTCGATCAAGATTCTTATGAACAGTCTCTATGGTGCATTGGGTAATCGGTGGTTCCGTTACTTTGACCAACGTGTTGCGGAGTCTATCACTCTCGCTGGTCAGTTGTCTATCAAGTGGGCAGAACGTGCGGTTAACCAAGAGATGAACAAACTTCTCAATACTGATGAGGACTATGTGATTGCGATTGATACTGACTCGGTCTATATGCGTATGGGTAAGTTGGTTGATCAGTTCAAACCCAAAGACCCTGTCAAGTTCCTAGACAAGATTTGTTCTGAACACTTTGAACCTGTATTGACCAAGGCATACCAAGACCTTGCAGACTATACCAATGCATATGTGAATCGTATGGAGATGGGTCGTGAGGTGATTGCAGATCGTGGTATCTGGGTTGCGAAGAAACGATACATTCTAAACGTACATAACAACGAGGGTGTCCAGTACGCAGAACCCAAACTCAAGATGATGGGTATCGAGGCGGTCAAGTCTAGTACACCACAGGTTGTGCGTGAGAAGTTCAAAGAAGTGTTCGGTGTTATCATCAACGGCACCGAGAATGAAACCCAAGGATATATTCGCAAGTTCCGTAATGATTTCAATAGTCTGCCCGCAGAGGATGTATCATTCCCTCGTGGGGTGAGTGACATCAAGAAGTGGAGTGACCGCAAGACCATCTATAAGAAGGCGTGTCCTATCCATGTTCGGGGTGCGTTACTGTACAACAAACATACCAAGGGTATGCGACACGAGTCGATCAAGAATGGTGAGAAGATCAAGTTTGTTTATCTCAAGACACCTAATCCTATCAAGGAGAATGTGATCTCGTATCCACAGAACTTGCCTCGTGAGTTGCAACTGGAGAAGTACATCGACTATGATAAGATGTTCTCTAAGACATTCCTTGACCCACTAGAACCCATACTGGATGCGGTGGGGTGGACTGCCGAACCATCTTCGTCACTGGATGAATTTTTCTCTTGACTTTAACTGATAACTGTGGTATTATAACACAATGAAATATTCACTTACTATATTCAAGAACACGTTCGACAACCAGACCCATCGGGGAATGGTGCTTGATTCGTGGAATGAGTTTGAGAAGTTATTATATGAGTTATCCGAAAAGGAGGGTAAAAAGGGTGGTAGAGATTCTTCTGTGCTTATTAGTCCTGCTCGTTATTTTCCCAACACTACGAGAAGTAATAAAAATGTTGATCTATGGGGTGGTTGGGCTTGTCTTGATGTTGATGATTACGATGTACGTAGTGATTCCTCTCGTAGTCCTGTTGACTGCCTAAAGGAACAGTTACACGAAGCGTTCGGTAGTTTTCACTATGTGTGTTACAATACTGCATCGTCCAGAGAAGAGAAACCCAAGTTTCGACTGGTATTCCCTCTGACCCGACAGGTACACACCAAAGACTTACCACACTTCTGGTTCGCCATGAACAAACAGTTTGATGGTCTTGGTGATAAACAGACCAAAGACTTGTCACGTATGTACTATGTTCCAGCACAGTATCCAGATGCGTACAGTTTCATATTCACCAACGAGGGTGTGCATCTTGACCCTGATATGTTGATGAATAAACACGCATATGTAGAATCTTCGGGTAAGACTTTCATGGAGAGACTGCCCCCAGAATTACAACAAGCAGTGATTCAACATCGCAAAGATGCTCTAGAGATGACCGATGTGTCTTGGACATCTTATCGTGATTGTCCATTCTTTCCTAAACGAATGGCAGTGGAATACCAGACTATCAGTGAGACTGGGTGGTACAGTAAAATGTATTCCATAATGATTGCAACTGCTGGTAATGCGTACAAGAAAGGTTATCCTATTTCTGCCATTCAGATTGCACAGATGTGTTCGGAGTTGGATATTGAGACTGGTAACTGGTACAAGAATCGTCCCTTAGATAAGGAAGCAGATCGTGCGTTGGAGTATATCTACCGCAATGGTTAATAATAGTCTATATACTACAGGACTAATTACGGAGTGAGTATGAAAATATTAATTACTGGTGCGGCTGGTTTCATCGGTTCGCATCTTGCAGATAATTTGTTGGATGATGGTTTTGAAGTTGTTGGTATCGACAACTACAACAACTATTACGACCCAGCAGTGAAACATGACAGAGTTGAGTACTTTGGTCATAGGGTTATTCCTTGTGACCTAAAAGACTTTGATGATTTGGATGCGGTGTTCAACAAAGAAGAACCCGATATTGTCGTTCACCTAGCTGCACGTGCTGGTGTACGTGATTCGGTTGGTAATGAACAACTATATCATCAAGACAATATCATCGGTACACAGAACCTTATTCAAGTATGTAAGATGTATAAGGTCGCAAAGGTTGTCTATGCATCTACCAGTTCGGTCTATGGTGGTACACCTATCCCTAAGACTGGTTGGACAGAAGATGAGGTTACTGGTCACCAGTTGAACCCATATGCATACACCAAGTACTGTAACGAATGTCAGTTCAAAATCTCTGGTCTGAATAATGTAGGACTGAGATTCTTTACTGTCTATGGGCCATGGGGAAGACCTGACATGGCACTATATCAATTTACCGATAAACTAAAACGTGGCGCTCCGATCGAGGCGTTCAACTATGGTGATATGAAAAGAGACTTCACCTATATCGGTGATATTGTAGAAGGTATCAAAATCGCACTGTTCTCTGATATTGAGTCAAACGAGATATTCAATATCGGTAGAGGTAAACAGGTAGAGTTGATGCACTTTATCGATTGTATAAGTAAAGAACTTGATGTGGAACCAGAAATACTTCTTGCACCTAGACATCCAGCGGATACTCTAGAGACTTGGAGTGACACATATAAGTTAAGACAATTAGGTTATAAACCTAAAGTAAATATCGAACAAGGGGTGTCTGCCTTTGTGAGATGGTTCAAAGATTATTACGGAGTAAAATAATGAGTACACAAAAACAAAGGGCATTGAGTTCAGCTGGTTCAGATGGTGCGGTAAGGAATATTGATGGAGCTCAACCGACCGATAATTATAATATGTTGAGACTGGGTATCGTTGGTCACGGATTTGTGGGTAGTGCAGTAGAGTATGCATTTACTCATCGTGAAATTGAAATGTTTCTTGTTGACCCCAAATATGGTACGACTATTGATGACCTAATAGATTGGAAACCGAACTTAACATTTGTCTGCGCCCCAACACCGATGGGTGATGATGGTAATGTTGATGCATCTATTGTAGAAGATGTTGTTCTGAAACTATTAGAACATACCGATGGTGGTGTTAATATTAAATCAACAATTCCACCAGATGTGGCTAACCGCATATGGAATTCTATATTTGACGATGATTTGAAACGAATTACTCATAATCCAGAGTTCCTGACGGAATCAAATGCAAATGAAAAGTTTGTGGATGCACCTTACCATATTATTGGTGGTCATCCTGATGCTTGTCGTGGTATGGCTTCGATTTACGATCTCTATAGTACGTGTAGTGCGAACGAGTACGTGTTTATGGGTGCATCTGAAGCTGCATTCGTTAAGTATAGTGTAAATGCGTTTCTCGCAACCAAGGTAACATTCTTCAATCAACTATATGACACTATTGATAAATCTGGTTGTAACTGGCCAACGATTGTGAATGCAATTGCTAAGGATAGTCGTATAGGTCATTCCCATACACGAGTGCCTGGCTATGATGGTAAACGTGGATTTGGTGGTGCGTGTTTCCCTAAAGACTTGAAAGCATTTACAATGTTTGACCCAGACTTGACATTAATTGAAAAGTGTGTTAGTATAAACAATGATTACAGAAAACAATATGAACTAGACGAACGTGAGGAATCAAACAATGTCAAGTATAATGGACAAACTGAAGAAGAACAGCAAGATCAAGACAACGGAAGTGTTGTCGGAGAGTAAATTCTTCACAGAGAAAGATATGGTGCCGACCGATGTTCCAATGGTGAACGTTGCGTTGGCAGGAAGTATTGACGGTGGTGTCACGCCTGGACTTACAGTCCTTGCAGGGCCTTCTAAGCACTTTAAGACTTCGTTCGCACTGCTTATGGCGGGTGCGTACCTGAGGGCAAAGAAGGATGCAGTACTGCTTTTTTATGATAGTGAGTTTGGTAGTCCCCAATCTTACTTTGAGCAGTTCGGGGTAGATACCGCTCGGGTGTTACACACACCCATCGCCAATGTCGAGGAACTCAAATTTGACTTAATCGGTCAACTTGAGAATATCGACAGGAATGATGACGTTATCATCGTCATTGATTCTATTGGTAATCTTGCATCCAAGAAAGAACTTGAAGATGCAATCAATGAAAAGTCGGTGGCAGATATGTCCCGAGCAAAAGCGCTTAAAGGGTTGTTCAGAATGTGTACTCCGTATCTGACTATGAAAAACATCCCTATGCTTGCCGTCAACCATACTTATAAAGAGATTGGTCTCTTTCCGAAGGACATCGTAGGTGGTGGTACTGGTATCTATTACAGTGCAGATAACATCTGGATTCTTGGAAGACAACAGGATAAAGTCGGAACTGAAATCAAGGGTTATCGTTTTATCATCAACGTGGATAAGTCAAGATATGTTAAAGAGAAATCTAAAATCCCTATCTCAGTTACTTGGGAAGGTGGTATCGCCCCTTATAGCGGTCTGTTGGACGTTGCTCTCGCTGGTGGTTATGTCGCTAAGCCTTCTAATGGTTGGTACTGTCGTGTCGATCGTAATACTGGTGAACTTGTTATGCCAAAAGTTCGAGAGAAGGACACTCTTCAGAAAGAGTTCTGGGAACCAGTCTTCGCAGAAACCGACTTCAAAGACTTCATCAAGTCCCAGTATTCTATCGGGTTGGCGCAGAAAGTAGACATGGATGAAATTGCCAATGCAGAATGAGATTGAATCACAATTAAGTGAAGATGTTCATTTCCAGATTATCCCATCCGAAGAAGGACATGGATGGGATATTCGAATACTTGAAGAGTTCCCCGAAACTGTAATTAGATTTGGTGCGATTGAGTTTGTTGGTACTGAGGGAGATGATGACGAGGATGGTCAAATCTCTTTCAACTTTGAAATTGTTTCTACTCCTGATGATGATTTATCAAAAGAAGACTTGACATTTCAAGACTTTGTTGGTAGAATACTACACACAGTAATTGAAATGTCAATCTCTGAGGGAACGATGGTCGCACAAGACCAGAAGAGTGGCGAGATTCTCACCACAGATGAAATATATGATGAAATTGATGAGGAGTTAGAAGAAGATGAATATCAATCTGGAACAGACGATACTGAGGAACCTACTGACCAATGATGAGTATATGCGGAAGGTCGGTGCATTCCTGTCACCAGATTACTTCCAAGGTGCTTACAAGGGTCTATTCAAAGAAGTAACCAAGTTCGTTGCAAAGTACAACAAACTTCCATCTCTTGAGGCATTCAAGATTGAGATGGATGAACACAACACTATGGGAGATGACGATTACCGTATGGGTGTCGAACTTCTTCCAGACCTGTTCACCCCCGAACCAGAAAACCTTGAATGGTTAATTGAACGTACCGAGAAGTGGTGTCAAGACCGTGCGGTATTCAATGCGGTGATGGAGTCTATCTCTATCATTGATGGTAAACACGCAACCATGCAGAAGAACGCAATCCCTGATGTCCTATCTAAGGCATTGGGTGTTTCGTTCGACACTAACATTGGTCACGATTATCTAGAGAACGTTGATGGTCGTTATGACTTCTATCATGAACAAGAGGAGAGAATACCCTTTGATTTGGACTACTTCAATCAGATTACTAAAGGCGGTCTTCCCAACAAGACGCTCAATATTGCGCTTGCTGGTACTGGTGTCGGTAAGTCTTTGTTTATGTGCCATGTCGCTGCCAGTGCATTAAGTCAAGGACGTAATGCGTTATACATCACTATGGAGATGGCAGAGGAACGTATCGCAGAACGTATTGATGCGAACCTACTGAATGTACCGATTGATCAGTTGGAGAATCTATCTAAGGATATGTTCACTGACAAGGTATCGCAGATCGCTGCGAAGACCCAAGGTAAACTGATCATCAAAGAGTATCCGACTGGACAAGCAAACACCGCACATTTTCGTGCATTGTTGAATGAACTGAAACTCAAGAAGAACTTTGTACCTGAGATTATCTTTATTGATTATCTGAATATCTGTGCCTCGTCTCGTATGAAAGGTATGGGTGGTGCGATTAATTCTTATTCTTATATCAAGAGTATTGCGGAAGAGTTACGTGGTCTGGCAGTTGAGTTCAATGTACCTATCATGTCTGCGACCCAGACTACTCGTGGTGGTTATGGTAATGATGATGTTGGTCTTGAAGACACGTCCGAGTCGTTCGGTCTACCCGCTACCGCTGACCTTATGTTTGCATTGATCAGTAATGATGAACTAAATAACCTTGGTAAGATCATGGTTAAACAGTTGAAGAATCGTTACAATGACCCGACCAGTAATCAACGATTCACTGTTAAGGTTGACCGCAGTAAGATGCGATTGGTTGATGATGATGACGAGGAGATGATTCCTAGTGCTGACCCTGATAAGGGATGGGATGATAAACCAGTGTTTGACAATACGACATCTGGTCAGAGAATAAATTCAGAAAAGTTTAATAACTTCAAACTATAGGGAAGGACAAATGGAATTACACTGGGGATGGCCTGTAGTAACCACCGCATTAATGTTTGTAACTTACTGGGTGAGTAGAGTGGTGTCTTTCGCAGATGGTTTTGACGAAGGTCGTGACGAAGGAATCGAAGTTGGGAGTAAGACTACCGCTAGAGTAGTGATGAAGTATCTGCGAGACGAACATAACGCAGAGATCACTAATCAAGAAATCGAAAAGATAATTGATAGTATAAAGATAACTACATATGATGTTGAGGAAAATGAAGATGAGTATTAGTAAAGAAGTTGTAAAAATGTATCGTATCGTCATGGACTTGAGATATAACCCACTAAGGTTTATTCCTGACCCAGTAATGCAGGGGTATCTATTGATGGCACTATTTGTTATGTGGTCTGCATTCTTTGGGATAATCGCAATCTAT
>Ga0187219_1000242_pt1 | contig 25293 bp, 38 predicted proteins | sample 13SPOviralmetaG_FD_130162 | JGI IMG/M metagenome (GOLD analysis project Ga0187219, IMG submission 130162) | Marine viral communities from the oligotrophic San Pedro Time Series (SPOT) site, San Pedro Channel, CA, USA - 13 SPOT_SRF_2010-07-21... | ecosystem: Environmental > Aquatic > Marine >... | reverse complement strand
ATAGGGAATAAGAAGAAGAAAAGGGCGCATGGCTGACGTTGTGGAAGTACCTTTGCAGCCGCAGAAAAAACATCATTGGCGCGAGTGTGCTTTTTTTGCATCATATCAATGGTTTATTTGCAACACCGCAAAATTGACACCGCCAACGCTGCATTGCAGCACGCTTTATGCCGCGCTTGCATTGCACGTTTAAGGCGATTGCGCCGTGCTTGATTTGACGCGCAAGCGCGTGGCCAATGTCGCGCAAGCTGGCAAATATCGCGGCAAATATGCGGGCAAATTTTTTTTGCGATGTCAGGCGCTGTCAGGCGCTGTCAGGCGCTGTCAGGCGATGTCAGGCGCTGTCAGGCGCTGTCAGGCGATGTCAGGCGCTGTCAGGCGCTGTCAGGCGCTGTCAGGCGATGTCAGGCGCGTTATGCGCTGTCAGGCGCGTTACACGCTGTCAGACGCTGTCAGACGCTGTCAGGCGCTGTCAGGCGCGTTACACGCTGTCAGACGCTGTCAGACGCTGTCAGACGCTGTCAGGCGCGTTACACGATGTCAGGCGATGTCAGGCGCGTTACACAATGTCAGACGCTGTCAGGCGCGTTACACAATGTCAGACGCTGTCAGGCGCGTTACACGATGTCAGACGCTGTCAGACGCTGTCAGGCGATGTCAGACGCTGTCAGACACAAAAAAACCGCGCATGATAGCGCGGCGCGTATAGGCAACAAAAAAGCCGCGCTAAGCGGCTTAATTGGTTTTCATAAGGTAAAATGCAATGTGACCAAAATGGCCAGTCCAGCAAGCTTAATTATGCGGTCAATATCTTCTGCCTTCATGCGTCTTCACTTTGCAAGCACCGCAAAAGCTCGCTTTCCTCGAAATCAGGCTCAAAGATACCATTGCCCGCGCCGTGGTCTATTACTTCCATTTCAACTTCGCCCATAAATTCGCGCAAATCATACACGTCAATTTTAGCGCCGCCTAGCGCGTCAATAATGGCGGCTTGCAATAGGGTTTCAATTTCATTGCAATCCCATTCAGCAAGCGGCTTATCAAGCCATGCGTCAACCTGATTTGAATAGTGGCTTATAAATCCATCATATGACGTGAAACGCGACTTAATAACGGCTTCAAGCGTTGCATGTTGCACGGCGTCAAATATTTGTTGCACGGCTCCAAAATCAATGCGGGCAAATATCCTATCTGTGGAAAAGTTATAGTATTTTGGGCTTTGCAATGCCGCAAACTTGTAGCCGGTTAAAATATCAATGCCAACCAAATCGCTGAACTTTTCCAAAAATACCTCAATATGTAAGCGGCTTACTTTATCGCGGGCGTTATCCCATTGAGCGATTGACCATAACTCTTCAGCGATTGCTTCAGCGCTTGCGCCTATTTCACCCTCTAAATATTCAGCCAAATTTTGCGCGGCGCTATCGAACTCACTATCATATATTGAGCAATAAAAGCCACAAAACGGTATTCCGGTTTCAATTTGATTTTGCATTGTTCAACCCTCCAATGCTTGCGCGGCTTCAAGCTTGCGCTTTGCTTGTCTCGCTTCAATTTGCCCCAATTCGCGCAAGCGTTGCGCATAGTATTCTTGCGGATCAATGGGGAAGTAAAAATGCTTTTCGGCTTGCTGGCGGCTCTTGTGACAATCCTCCAAGCTTGCCCGCTCTACTACCGCGCCAAATAAATCAAACACCACTACGCGGAAACCGCGCCGCGTGTTGCGCATATCTAAAGAGACGCTTTCTACAATCTTAAAAAATAAGCCGTCACAAATTGCGCGGGCGTCAAGAATGCGGGCGTGATGATAGCGTAAAACGCCGTCATCTACATAATGAGTTTTGCCGCGCAAGTTTTGTTGCGCGTTTTGCTTTCCTAAGCGGTAGCATTCCAAGCGAAACACGCGCAAGCCCGCGCTTTCGATTGCGTCAATGGTTTTTGCGTATGGTTCAATTACTGTAATAGGCATTTATTATCCCTCCAATTTGTCAATATTTGCTTTGAGTTTTGCGGCAATGCTTTCAATATCGCGCAAGCTGTCTTTTGCGGCTTGCAAATTATCCGCTTCAATAAAGCCGCGCACCATTGAAGCCGCGCCGTTGATTGCGCCAGCTTGGAAAAGCATTGTTTCCTTGTTTCGATCATAGGCCATTTTTACCCCTCGCAAGTAAGATTGATATAAAAGCCGCCATTGTTAGGCGTCATAAATCCAACGCCGCAAGCATCCGCGAAAAAATCCAAGAGTGCGAGATATGGCGTTGAATAAAGCGCCGCAAACATTAGCGCCAATGCGATAAACCAAAACGCAAGGTCTCTTATTCTTATCTGATAATCCATTTTATTTTTTCCTTATATATAGCGCGGCCACGATGCCCGCCCCTCGCAAATATATCAAAACGCTATCAAAGCAAAGCAAAAAATGACCGGCCAGCCGAAACCGCGCCGCGCCGCGCAGAATTTTTGCGCCGCTTTTGCTATTGCGAATTGATAGCAAAACGCAATCAAAAGGCGATTGCATAAATCCCGACAGTTTCAATCGTGCTATCAATGCGAATGTTTGAGCGTTTTAGTCGTTTAACCGATTGCGAAAGTTTTTTGCGTGGCAATATTGCAACGCATTGAAATGCCAAGCGCTCAAAATATCATGCCGCAACGCCGCAAAATCTATGCCGCGATGCAGAAACAAACGCGCAAAAAATCGAAAAAATGGGTGCAAAATCAAAAACTTAGGCACCCCCACGTGGAAAAAGCTCACCCCCACGTGGAAAAAGCTCAGCCCCCTACGTGGAAAAAGCTCACCCCCACGTGGAAAAAGCTCACCGCAGTTTCGCGGTGCGAAGCGCCTGCTTCATAGTTTTCTTCAGCATGAGCTTCATGTGCTTGCTCGCAAACTTATTCATCAGCCCGTGGAAGTCTGTTTTCTTCTTATAGCGCGGCATATGGTCAAGTATGTGGAACATCTTCTGCGGCTTGCCTTTGCCCGTCACACGGTAGATACCGCCCGTCTTATTGCCACCGCCAAACTTACCTAAGCTGTGCGGGCCAGCCGCGAAATACCTTACACCGCTCTTGCTGTACGGCTGCTTGATGCCAGCGCTCACCTTATTGACCTGTGACATCAGAATGTTGTTCTTTCTGCCTCCAGTGCGGCTTGTGGGCGTCATAGCCCTGAATATGCCATTGTAGGGTATCTCACGCTCAAAGCGCTTCTCTACGCCCTTTCTGGGGCGCAACCCGCCCTTGTCCTGCACCTCAAGGTAATGCTTGCCTACTTGCTTGTCCTTGCGCCTCACAGTCATCACAAGATTGCGTTTCTTGGCTGGCTGGAAGTAAAACGCATTTAGCGTGAAAGGATTGGCGTTTGTAAACTTGCGCTTCATGTCGTTTTTATTCATGCGCACCAGAAACTTGCCGGTTTCATTCATGGCCTTCGATGTGGCAAACGGGATCTGCGTCTGCACCATGTTCGACAGCTTGCGGTTCAGCTTGGCCGTGTCACCCTTCATCTCAAACGAAAACATATAAACCCCTACGTGGTAAAAGCTCATCCCCCTGCGTGGAAAAAGCTCACCCCAGCCTAGCATAAAAAAAACCCCCACGCAAAACGTAGGGGAGTTAGGATTATTCAAATCGCAGAAAGGGATCTATATGAATGATCCCATCATAGCATTGCTATGAAGCTTTATCTACACTTATTTGCAAAGGCGTAAGACCACCTTTAATTCTCTTATCTTCAGCAGCTTGCAAATAGTTCCTGAATGCTTCACCCACGCCGTTGCTGATGGCGTGTTTGATCTTTATCTTTGCTACCACCAGATGATCGTTATTGGATGTTATTGCAGCATATCCAGCAGTTTTTTTGCCATGTCCTCCAGCAATATATCTTGATGGATTTGCTATCTCATCGTGCCTTTGATGGCGTTTGAAATAAGCACTTGCTAATGGAACAAGCTCACAACCTTGCTCTTCCTGCAAAAAATCCCTGATGTAATCCCAACGAATAGCATCAGACATTGCCTTTAGGTTAAGCTGATCCAGTATCGCATCTTTTTCAAAGACACCATGCAAACAAAGTTGATCTGCTGCTGTTTCCATGATCGTTTGATGTATTGGGCAAGCTCGTGCCGCCTCTCTCCGTAAATGCTTAGACATCAGCGCCTCCCTCTACTGCTTTTAACTCCACAACCTTCTCTTTGCTCATCTTGCTGCGCCAGCGCATAGAACGCTCTGACAAGCCTTTTAGATTGGCCTTAATCGATGTGACCACAGCATGGTCTTGCTCATTCTCAATCACATCCAACGCATCGATGATGTTTTCCAGCTTTCCAGCGTTCACATCATCATTTAGCATTGCAGAGATACGATCAGCCAGTTGATTGCCAAACTGCGCAAACAAAGGCTCTTTAACCTTAGCCTCTTTTGCCAAGCGGTAAGTATTTACATCCAATGTGCTGCGAAGATCCCTCTGAGCTACTTGGCCCTCTCTGGATTGCTTAGCGGTTGTTTTAACAGCCTTTGCCACTTGCTTCTTTGACTTTTCAATCTCAGCAGCAGGGCGATTGCCTTGCTTGCCCATCGCATCCAGACGCTTCATATTGGCTTGCGCCTTTTGACAAATATCTCTAGCCTCTGTTACTGTTAGAGACTTTAAGTCAGAACGATTAATATAATTTTTAGTTATAAGATAGTGCGCACTGCTACAAGCTTCTGCTGTTCTGCTCATATGCATTTTATCACTTCCAGACCTTGGCAAGACCCATCCCAAAAAATTAGCAATATCAATGGCATGACTAACTTCAGGCGCGCCCGCGCCCAAACTTTTATAAGCAGCTTCCCAAGTTTCTAGCAGAACAAGGAAGTCTGTGCGGTAATCTTCACCGTTCTCACGGCCCATAAAGCGCAGCATATCGTCATCAGATAAGTCACGAATGACAATATTAGCGTCAGATAAGCCAGCACGTTTAGCCGCCTCTATTCTGTGATGACCAAATGCAATCTCTACACGATCATCTTTTTCACGCCCAATAACGCCTTCCCACAGGCCAACATCCTTAATGCTGCGAACTAACACAGACAGCTTTTCCTCGCTGTATGGATAATCTCCAAGCATTCGGTACGGGTTTGGATCAACCTTGCTTAGGCTGATTTGTTTAATGATTGACATAACAATCTCCTATTTGTGAAATTTAAGAAAAGCACATTTGCAAAAAAGTGTCAAACGAGTTTTAGCGCATAAACATCAGGAAGAGTTCTTTAACGATTTAGCAAGCTCCAATATTAAATTAGGAAACTCCTTTAGCTGAACCTCACCAACAAGATCGCCATTGAACCAGACCTTGAGAACATCACCATGCACAGCCCAGCGGGTTTTATTTGGCTCTAGTTCCATATAACTTCTCCAGTTCATACTTTCGTACCAGTATCAGTCTGCGTTCATTCTCCGTCCATTTCGGCAGAGATGCCAGAAATCTTCTGCGGTTTGCGAAGCCTTCTAATTCCTCCAGAGAATGGATGGTTTTTAACTTTTCCTCAATAGTCATTCAGGAACACCGGCAAACATACGGGAAACAGGAAACCCCTAAAGGGGTTTTTCCTGCTTGCCCGTAACATTGCTTTTGCGATTTTTCTTCCTGCATCCTTCCTCAATCTTTCCCGCGTAGTGCTAAGTAGTTGGTTTTGCCCATTTTTTTATACAGGAAGTTTTCCCCTATCATTTCCTGTATAACGTCATTCCACGTTCTTTCTGATTTCCCGTATAAATCAGCACATTCTGCCTTCAGAGCCGCTCTTGACACCTCTTCCAAGCCAAGAGCGTCGAATGCTTGCAGCACCATCTCCTGCTTGTTACCCCCACTCTTACGTGATGGCCTATCATCCATTGATGGTTCCAAAACGATACTTGACGTCTGTTCTAAGTCTGCACCTATAAGCTCAATTTCGCGGTGCATAAAGTTTAGCGGCTCTGGTGTAATGGCATCTTTCATCTTGGTGAACTTAACTTCAATCTTAACTGGTGCTTCATCGTTCCACTTGTCCACCATAAATTCAGCGTCCAATGCGCCCAGCAAAGCGCTGCTTCCTCTGGCTCTGTCTTTTTGCGAATGGCCGGTATGATGCACTGCCAAGAGGGTGCAGTCGTAGGCATTGCGAATATCATCCACTGCTCTAATGGCTGCTCCCATATCTTTGGTGCTATTTTCGTCAGCCGCGCCCATTGATCTGGCCAGCGTATCCACCACGATAAGCTGCGGCTCACCATATTGCTCAACCATCCCATCGATCACATTGACCAATTCATTGACGCTTTCATCTTCTGTTAGGATGATGGATCTGCTGGATTTAAAGAATGGTATGCCCTTCAGGGGAATATCGTTTGCCTTTGACCAAGCTGCTGCGCGTCTAGCAAATCCGTTGTGGCCCTCACCGGCTATGTAGAATACTGGCCCCTTCTTAACTGCATGGCCGTGAAACTCTTGTCCTGTAGCTACACAGAGCGCCATATCAAGCACCAAGAACGTCTTTCCTGCTGCTGGTGATCCAAAGCAACATGCAAACGTATTGCGCTCTAGCAAGCCATCAATGATCCATTCTGGCGCTTTGAACTCAAGATCACCAAGTGGTACGAATAATGGCTTAGGTGGTTTTATCTTACTAAGCAGCGCTTTGACTGAGGACGGGCCATCTTCAAGCATGACATCATTCCAGTCACGCTTATCGTAGCCTGATGGCGCTTGATACATAAAGCCAGATTTTTCTGCGTATTTCTTGCCTTCATCATCATTATCTGCGGCTACAAAATAGTGTGCATCAGGCCAAAGGTCTTTTAGCACATCAGCGACTTTAGGAATATTGCTTGCGCTGAATGCGCAGATAGTTGGCCGGTTTGTGCATTGTGCGACTGATGCTGCGGTAGCGTAGCCTTCTGCAATGTAGGTTATGCCTTCTGGTGGCCCATTTATCACCAGATAGCATTCGCTTGTGGGCTTACCGGCTTCAAACTTCTTATTACCATCTGGTGTGATTGTTTGCTTGTTGATGCGCTTTTTATCACGGCCATACATGGGAATTACGACATTATCGCCATCCAGTTTTGCACCGCCAAGCAATTCTATGCCTTTGCGCTCATGGTATCTCTGGGTTTTGTCAAACTCCACATGATGATTGACAGCCGCAGAGAGGCTTTGTGAGCGCCGCATTTCGTTTTCCGGTGGTATAACATCATCAAAGACCATGCACTTCATTATAGCGGCAAAGTCATTGCACTGATTGCAGTGAACCTTCACTTGGTTTTCATAGCTATTAATCCAAAACCGATCTGCACCGCCGCAATGAGGGCATGGGCCATTATAGCGTTCATGTCCGGTTTTTTTCAGATTGTATTGCTGGACTATGCGGCTTGAGTATTCATCCCAATATAATGTGGGGTATTTACTTTCATCTGCCATATCTTGTATAAATTCCTTATATCTGGCTGCTCTCAGGTATATCGCTCGATTTGGCCAGCAGTTTGCTACACTGCTGGCCCTTTTTATTTAGAACGGTATTTCATCATCGAAATCATCAGTTGCCGCTTGTTGTTGTTCTTTCATTGGCGGCAGACCAAATTCATCTAATGTATCCTCTTTTTTATCTGACTGGATTACTTCTGTTTCGACTGTATCGAAGTCATCATCTGTGGAGCCATAGACTGCTTTAGTGACTTGCAGCTTGTCAAGGATAAGTGAAACGCCGCCATTGCCATCAGGATCGGAAACGGGGAATGCTAGAATGACTGCATTGCCGACTGAGCCGGTGTATAGTCGTTTATTCTCTAGCTCTTTCTTTTGGCCATCTAAGACAAGTGGCGGCTGGTTCATTTCACCTTTTTGTGACATGGCGCGTTTCTTTGCAGTAAATGTCACCAGAGTGCCATCTTCTGATTTCTTCATACCAAATACTTTGCTGAATTTGGTAAGCTTTGTATTGCGTGTCATGCAGTCTTTGTAGTGTTCCTGCAATTCAAGAAAGATGCGCTTTCCTTCTTCTGTGCTGACGGTAAAGCCGCATGAATATGCAGCGCCTTGTGCGGCTGCTGGTGCAGGCTCGCTACGCTTTTCTTGGCTATTATAGCGATATGGCTGGTCTAGCTTAGGCCATGCGAGCAAAGCATCTTTTATCATAAGTTTTTTAAAGTCTGGATTTGCCATCGTATTTCTCCTTCGTGGCTATGTAGGGAGCCGCCCTACTCGGTTGTCATCCACTGTGGTGGGTGGATCATAGTAAAGCGAGGCCAGCCTGTTTCGTAAAGGTCTGTTTTCTTCGCTTCAGCTATTTTCTTGAGCGCGTACATCATATCCTTTTTGCCCAGTGCAAGTGCTTCTAGGCTCATAGAGTGCATGTGCGCTTTATATGGTGCGGTTGTGCTAACTGCTAAGAAGATGAAGTGTTTTACATCCCAACCGGCAAGTTCTGCTACATATGAGTAAAAGCAGCCTTGTACGTCATAGCGGTATTTATAGCACTCTCTTGTAAAGCCATCAGGTGATGGATCTACTGTTGTTTTGACGTCTGCCATTACTTGATCTGCTGTATTGTAGCAGTCTGGCCTTGCTTTGAGTTGCAAGCCTGTTTCTGGGCATTTCACAAATATGCTTTGCTCTTTAAGGGCATCAGGATGATCTAGTTGCTTTGCGCAGACTGGATCTTTCCGCAGCGCATCAGCTATTGCTTTCGCCTTTCTGTATTCTGGCTCTGGTAGCAAAAGCTTATCACCAGCTTCCTCTTGTGCTTCTTTCCAAGCATTGCCTCTGCGCGTTTCTGGGCCGCATATAGTGTTAGCGCCGCCTTCTAATGAAAGATCATGCACGGCTGTGCCTAACTGCATTGCTGGCGTTTCTTTGCGCTCTTGGTTATGCCAGTGCCAAACTGATGACATCAGCACAGATTTTACATCAGATGAGCTAATCGCGTCATGTGCGTGATATTGCTCATTGGTAAGGTCATCGCGGATCATTCATCAATTCCCTACATAGATAGCAGAAGCCCTCGATGGAAAGCTCTACTAGGATTTTGCCATCGTCTTGCGTTCCGTACATCTTAGCAATGGCTTCCAAGCTTACGACTGCCCTTGGTTTATATCGATCATATTTATAAATGACGCAGGGCATTTTATTTGCGGCTATTGCAGCCTTTTCTGATTGCTTCCACCATTCTGGTTTGCACCCAACGCCTGACTTGTAATGCTTGGCCTCGATGGAAAACGGGAACTGCTCATTGTCTGGGATCAGATCACCGCCTTCTGCTGTGCGGTATTGTTCTAGGTTTCTGGAGAAGGTTATTCCTAATTCAAGAAATAGCGCCTTTCCCAAATCTCTTTCCCATTTAGCCCCTTTTGATCGATTAGACATCTGCTGATGGCTGCTCTGTATGGATACCACGCTTGGCTAGATAATCGCGCAACGCATCTTCTACGATTGCGGCCATACTGCGGCGTTCCTTTTGTTTGATTATGCGCATTGCTTCTACTAGATCAGGATCAATGCGCACTAATAATTGATGTAATTCCATAAGTAACTCCATGATTGCAATCATGTTGATATATTTTAATTGACAGTCGGTCAATAGCTATCTAACTGATATATTGTGAAGGGAGATAATGATGAATTATTGTAAGGAATGCGAAGGCACTGGCAGTGTTTTGCGCATGGGATTTGACAGATCACCTGATGGCGGTGAATTATTACCTTGTTTAGAATGCCAAGATGAGGATGATTATGATTGGCGTGATTTAAAGGAGGATGATGAATGACCTTAGCGGAACCTGTGTTTATGGCGTTTGTTATCTTTTCATCACCAGATGAATGCAAAGAGTTTGCTGAATACTATAACCTAAAGCGGCTTTTTGAGCCGCAATGCGTAGAAATGGGTGGAGAGGCAGATTACCGCCGCCCCATCCCAAATATTAAACCAAAAGCGAGGCCAGCAGAAAATGACTAATATTCTTGATGAATTGGATGAAGTTCTTGCACAGCTAAAACGCTGTGTAGATAGAAACCGCAATACAGTTAAGCATGAAGAGAAGGACAAAGAGATTGAACCTTACATCAGCAGATCAAGGACATTTAACTTTTCTAAGGGGCGCAGTGGATCGTCTTGAGAGGGAGAGCTTCCGATTAGACCCGCACCCCAATGTAAAACAAGACCTTGACCGCGCTCGGCGCGAGTTAAAGGCGTTTATATTATCACTGCAAAAAGAAGGAAAGAATATTCATGGATGAAAGCCTGTTAGCCGCCAAGATGAAGGAAATGGCAAAAGAAGATATGAAATACGTCAAAGCCAGTGGATCATTCGGCGACAATCCCAACTTTGGTAAAACTAGGCAATTCCTGCAAAAGCAGAGAATGGGTGGTCACAAGGGCAGACCAAACGGTTACAAAGTCAAAATATATGAGCGTTTAGAAAAAGGTATGTCTGTGGACGATATTGTGGCAGAATTAGGCTGCACCCGTAATATCGTTAATCGATACAGAAGAATGCGTATTGCGGAACAAGATGCCGCCCCCTCCCAAGCGGCATAGATGAAGGGTAATACCTTCTCCCCCGTCACTGCCAATCTCCTCCGTGGTGGCGGGGTTTTTCGTGGGGCCAGCAAGTTCATCACAACCCTGTCACAGTTTCCTATGAGCCAGCCCCGACTTATCTTTATGACCAATCCTTAACGGCAAAGCAAGGGCAAGCTTTTCTTGCATATGAATTATGCCCAGATATTTCTTTGATGCTGGGAAACTTGGCGCTGTATTCCACAATTAACTCACGCAAAGCTTCTTCCTGCTCTGGCGTGAAGTTATCCAGAAAAGCATCGTCAGCACAGCCGCCACGGCCACCCACTAGGCTTACCCCTATAGATGACTTGTTTCGGCCTCTACAGTGCGCCCCTGATTGCTCTACGGGCCTACCATAGCCCACTGAGCCATCGCGGTGAATGATTGCGTGATAGCCCACATTTCGCCACCCGCGCTCCTCAACGTGCCAGCGCCTAATCTCTGCGACTACATCTTCAACAGACCGATCAGCATACCAGCTTGGATTTGTTGCAGTGCAGTGAATTATAATCTCGTTAATCTTTCTCATTTGGTTAAGCCTTTCTGCTTTTCATATGTCCTAAGACCTCCAATGCCTAACATGCCGCCAAGAACAGTCAAAAGCGTTCCCATATCAAACTCTGGCAATGGCGGGATCTGTGTACCCGTCAAAGCGACAACAAAAAGGGCAACAGGCTGACCAATAAAATGCCAACCAAAAGCAAGCCCACAGATCCAACCAATGAAAGGACGCCAGCCACCTTTAAAAGTGCTTCCACTTGCCGCTTCTGCTGCGTTGACTTGTATCTGAGCGAGGGCCAAGTCTTGCGCGTGACGCTGTGACATGGTGGCAATCTCGTGCGCGAGTTTTGCTTTCTCGTCGGCATCTGGAATGAACTTGTCTAAAAGACCAGTTACGGGTGCTATCAGTTTATCAATCATTTCCTACTCATCCATGCTGTGGTTCCCATGTAAGCGCCAACAATACCAGCGCCGCTAATGTAGAACAGATTAGAAATATCGCTGAGAGCCTCTATACGATCCACCGGCATCGCAAACATAGCCGCCGTGAATGCCCCCATACCAATTAAAGTCCAACGCGCCATGCGTAATTGTGCCAAGTGCTTGCGTAGTAAATCCTCAGTTTCGCGGATTTCTTTGGCTCTTGCCATTTCAGCATCAGAAACAATGCCATCATTGTTCATATCATAAGCATCATACTTGCTTTGATCTTCTAGCTTTTTAGCCGACATTTTACACCTCTATATTAATTTTAGTGCCTTGTGGACGATCAGCGTTAGTCTTGCGACCAAACCTATCATAAGTTTCGTTTAGATCAAATCTTTGCTTTGCAAGCGCTTCTAGGTGGCTGTGGTTGGCTCTATGTTCTTTCTCAACCCTTTGCTCTGCCAGATGCGTTTCTATACGCTCACGCGCTCTGGTTTGCTGATGAATGTCCGATCCTACGTTAAATGGCGCAGATCCTATGCCGCTCAAACCGTCACTCATAATCGCCCTTGCTTGGCTAAGATAATCACAATCGTAATCCCCAGCATGATCGAAACAATAATTACAGCGCCGCCATAAATAATAATCCTCTCAATTAGCTTCGCTTTGCGCTTCCTTTCAGCTTCTATCTTAGCCTTACGATCTTTCCTTGCTTGCACCCTTATGGCTTGCAATTCACCCCAAGCGGAAAAGCCTCTGGTGGCAATTACGATCTGACGCAATTCTTCTTCTGCGTCCTTGGCCCTTTGCAGATTAACAAATGTCTCCATAGCATTCTCATCCGATCCAGAGAAAAGGCTGTTCTTCTTCTTTTCATGGGCTGCGCGTAAATCATCCACGCCATCGAAAAACTCACCAATCTGCTTGGTGACGTTGACAAGTTCCTTGCCCGCAGAAACAGCAGATTTTACCGCCGCCAGTGCTGTGAATGGATCTATCATGTATCCCGACCCACCAATACATAATTAGGGCATTTTGCCTCTGGCATTGTTCTGATGACCCTTGGATAATGATAATAGAACGAAGGCGGCGGGCATCTATAAACACAAGCCTTATACATCACCCCGAAAGGATACATACCAAAGGCAATCGATGTTAGGGCGCAGATCATGGCCCCATCATACCATATTTTATCGGGAAGCTAAATTCTGCAAATCACGCTGCATTTGCTTTTGATCGTTACGCACTTCTTTTAGCAACTCATGCATCATTTCAGTCTTTTGCTCTAGCAATTCAATCTTTTTGGTATTGGTAAGGATATTACGAACAACCCACCAAAGACCGGCCAAAGCAGCGGCTATAATGCCCCATATTATAGTTGCAAAGTTCTCCATGAAGCGCATTTCAACCTCTATTTTATGACCCGCATATAACACTGATCTGCATTTACTTTAGCCAGATATATCACATCATGGCCTGATGCTGTATCTATAATTTCTGCTGGCCCTGTCCACAAGCTACTATCACCGCTGTATTCTGGCTCATCTGCGCTTATTAAATCACCAGAAGCGTTATATCGATCAATTAAAATAGGATATTCGCCATCGCTTCTTTTGTATATTTTACTCTGCGTCAAACCGCCGCTTGAGTTATAGCTATAGCTTCTAAGCATTTCGCTATCTGACTGACCATCAACATAAAGGCGCAGATTGCTGCTTCCTATGCTCTCCAAATCCACGCCATAGCGTTGTGTGGCCGCAGAAGATATTTCGTCTGGCACTTCACCAATAATATCCGTTAGCGCCTCTATGCTGTTGAATACTACGCAAACGCTTAATTGCCCATCACGACAGCTAAAAACAAGCTCTTGCACAGATGGAAAGACAAGAAAGCTCATCTGGTTTAATGCTGATGAATGCTGTCCAAATTTATTAACCCAACTCATTAGACCACCGTATATGTGCCATCAGTGCCAGTTCTGACAACCTCTGAGCCATTAGAATTAATAACAACAAGGCCAGAAAGACCAGCAGCGCCATCAAATGAGCTATCGCCCCCAGCGCCGCCTACGCCTAAATCATACACTATTGACCCGCCAACAGCTACATAATCAGTCTGCGTCTGCTCTGATCCTGCTAAACCGCCTTCACCTTTGTTACCAGAGCTATCATATTGATCTGGGTTATCACCACCAGCACCAGATCCCCCAGCAGCAAAGCCTGTGCCAGCAGCGCCGTTTGTTTGTTGCGCGCTTTCACCGCCAGATGTACCAAAGTTCTCAGAATAGCCTTGGCTTGTATCTGCGTTCTGACCAGCGGAACCAGGCTGATTATAATAAATGGCACCGTTATCACCCCCAGCGCCACCGTTTGCGGTGTATGTGGTGCCGTTATATGTTAAAGTGCTATTACCGCCATCCGCAGCTTTTCCTGATCCAGCGCCGTTAAAAACACCATAACCACCGCCGCCACCAGCGCCCAACAGCTTCCAGACAATATATCTTGCTTGAAACGTGCCACGAAACTGCGACATCTTAATAGTTCCCGATTGAGGAACAGTTGTGTTATTTCCACTTACAGCCGCTTCGTATGTATTGCTCCGATAATATTCAGACAGAGAAATGGGATTAGACCCACCAAACTCAGTCTGTATCGTAGACATAGAAATTGGGCCTGTGGAAGAAATAGCCATTAGATAGTTCCAAGCGCCGTTATATCGCCAACACAAGTTAAAGCGCCAGCAGATGATAGTTTCATCTTAGCCGCACCGTTATATTCAAACGTCAAATCATTCCCAGAAAGGTCTAGCTTCCAATTCCCAATAATCGGATGGAAGTTGTTGTTTGTGGCATCTAACTCGCCTATGACGATCCACTGAGCGCCATCATAGATTTGCAATTTATTCGTATCCGTTTCAAACCAGAGCATATAAGCTGATGGGCTTGATGGAGCGCTTGCACCAGAGTGAAGAGTTTTAAGCGTATCAAAGGCATTGTTGATAGCAGTTCTGGCTGCTGCCGCTGTTACGTTTCCGATTGTTAAGCTATTCTGTGACATTAGTAACCTACCGTTGCTGAAAGAACTGTGATGGCTGGTGATACTTCGCTATTGGTTGCGTTTAAGTTTACCCTAAATTGGAAGCCTCTGCCAACCACTTGCTGACCAATAGCGGTTTCCCATGCGCCCCATGTGGGTGAAGATGATGGATCATCTGCTGTGGATCTTACCTGAACAGCCGTTGAGAAATCACCAAAGGCAGCACCTTCGTTTGTCCAATCATCAAAGTTATCAGGCCAAGTATCCCAATTCTGCGGGATGTTATCAAAGACAGAAGCATAATCGATGTGCCGCGCAAAGGTTACGCTGCCAGTTGTGGTGGCCGTTCTGCTTGATCCCAGATCAATGTAATCTGCGCCATTTGTATCGGTTTGTGAGCCAGACAGATTGCCACCAAAATAATAAATACCGCTTGGCGTAGCCGCAGAAGTATCGTTGATGCGTAATTCATCTGGGTTTGGCGAAGTATCAACAGTGATGTTGGTGTTGCTGATGCCGGTATTGCCAGCAAATGTATGCGCCCCGCTTTCTGTTTGCGTTACAGCCACGCCCAAAGTTGGCAATGAAGCGGCGGGAATAACAACGAAAGCCGCATTGTTTGACGGGTTTCCAGCCTTGTCATATGCCTTAATTAAGAATGTTCCCGATCTAGCGGGTACTGTGGCGAATGTGGCGGGCCTAGCAACGCGATTAATAGCAATGTTGGAGTTACCACCCCAGAGCGCGTTTGCATCACTGGTGGACGCTGTGGTTAAGTCTGACGAATACTTTATCTGATAGTAAGATAAATCTAAATCAGCGATTGGCTCCCACTGCAAAAACAACGTGCCGCCAGAAACCTCAAAGATAAAATCATTGCTGACTACATCTGCTGGTGGCGTATCCAAGGGAGCTAAGAGGAAATTAAGTAAATAGCTATATTCGCCCTTCACGCCAAACGTATTAACGCCTCTGACCCGCGCATCATAATTAGCTTCATCCAGATCAAGAACACTATAACGCCCAAGGCCACCGGTTCCTATGTTTAGATAATCGCCAGTATTTGCCACCCGATATTGAACCTCTACACGATCAATCCTAGAGGCATCCGCTGCGGTTACGTCTAGCTGTAGCTCACGCAATAGCTTTTCGCTCACAACCTTAAAGACCCCGCCATATTCATTAGATGTGGCAATGGCTACGGGTGGCACCTCAAATGGGCTGAGAAGCGTTGTATTATCACGCTCATAAACAATGCCATCAGATATATCATCAAAGACGCTTGCTGATATTTCACGCAGTACCAAATCACAGCGCAGATCGTTATCTTCTTGCAATCCAAACGTCCATTGCACCACTTCATATTCTTTATTCGTCCATCCAAATCTGGCGATTGTCATCTTAACAATATCACCAACTTGAACCTGAAACGCCCTCATTCCTAACGAAACTTGAACGGTTAGCTGCTGACGGTTGCGCTCAAGAGTAATAAGAGCCAGCCGCCGTGCTATGTCAAAGCTATCGGTAAATGGCAAATCTAGGTCATAAGTGCTGATCTGATTGTTGTCAGCAGTTCTAAATGCAGTATTGGTGACTTCTGCATAATCTGTAGGCTGATAGTCTGTTGCTGGCCCTCTAAATACGCCCTTGACCGTGTTGAAGTTATCCCTGCGACTATGGCGGGTGGAAACTTGCACATTAGAGCGCAAATCATCCTCAGTGAATGTAATAGTGGGCGCAACGTAATGCCCTGCCTTCATGCGCCACTTGCCTTGACCATACCAGATCAACCCAGCCATTGCGGTTAGCATATCCATCATGTGATCGTGCGGAGTGACCGCCGTGGTAAATGATCCATCCATAGTAAAGCGCAAGCCACCAGTCTTAGTAGACGCTGGATCTGCGTTGTTCACATCGTAATTCTTATATTGGCAAACATCAGCGGCAACTGTAACCGCATCATCATCAATCGATGCATACCCCTCGCCAAGACCATAAGAAGCACTTGTTATGTAATCCCGTAAACAAAGCGCAGGATTATCTGACCATGCTGTGCTGTCGGATCTAGGATCATAGACCTTCTTGCCCTTAATTATGCAAGTCATCTCAGGAACGCCATTCGGGAAGGCATCAGCGTCAAATTCCATGCGGAAATAAGCATAAGCCACGCCCTGCAACTTATGGTCTTGCGTCCATGCTACACCACCAGAAATAAGGGCTGTTATTGCTGTATTATTTTCTGTGCCGCCTTTGCGCTGATAAATCCGCACATAATCATTATATCTGGTGCTGGTTGCGCCAGTTTTAGTAGTGGCAACGGTTGGCTTATAGTAAGTGTCACCATTGCTATCTGTATCGGTTGTGAGCGTAAGCGCCTCATCATTGAAATAGAACGTGCTAAATTCTTCGATTTCATGCCCAGCGAAAGCAATAACTCTGTGAAGGATTTTGTTATTAACGCCTGATACTGCATCAAATACAATCGCGCCGCCAACCTTGGTTTGACCGTATATAATCTGATGGTTTTGCGCAGAACCCCTAGAAGAAATTTGATAGCCACGGTTAGCCGCGTTTGATCCCGTTGATACGTTTGGAATGCTTGGCTTTGGCGTAAGTGCATTAAGAGCCGCACCCATAGCCGTAGTAACCAAGAAGTGCGTCATTATTGAGCCGCCAATCAACGCGCCAGTAAAACCAGCCGTTGCTGTACTCATAATTGCCATGCCAGCAGAAATAGCCATCAGTCACCTATATATTTCTGATAAACACGTTCTACCATATTATACTTTAGATATTCCATCAGTTTATCAAATGGCCTGTGCGTCTTAGTGTTTATTGTCATCACAGAAACGCCTTCTTTCTTTAAGCACTTCTCAGCGAACTTAACTAACTTTACACCAGTTAAGCCTCTTCGCCAATCCTTGTGAAGGTATAGCACATCATTCACCGCAAACACATGATCCTTATAATGCAAATTCATGCCTATAATTAAAACAAAGTAACCAACCAGCTTTTGATTTTCCCGCGCCGTATAAATGCGTAACTGGTTTTCGTTCTCAAGATCCAGATATGCTTCCCAATGCGGGTTTAGCTTAATCTTGTGCTTATTGATTGCTATTTCTTGCCAATGTAAATCTAAGAGATGTTTTGCGTCATCAGCGCAAGAGGCCAGAAATTCTTGCTGGAAGTTAGGCACCAGCCCTGCCCCAAGTTATCTGAAGGTCTTGCATCCCCTCAACGAAATCAAACCCCTTATCATCAGGATATATTGATTTCTGATATTCAGATGTAAACCGGCCAACTCTAGGGCGCTCCAAATCAATCAGTTTGTTTTCTGCCGATAGCTGCAAGGTGCTGGCATCTGGCCCCTCATCAATGGATAGCTGATCCATATAGCCAGTGAATATTTCTGTAAGGCTGGTCTTGTTAGCCTCCAAGATCATGCGACCGCCGGTTTGCAGCAGAATATAAACCGGCGCATCAGTTGCACTCGTTTGATCTTCCAGCCGCCCTTCTTGGAATAAACCAAAGAATATCTTGCATGTGCGCCCCTGATATTGCTCCGTGAGCGCCAAAGATATGACTTCGCTAGGAACACTGCTTAAAGTTAAAGAAGCGCCTCTAGCGGCTATTTCTGTGGTTTCCTCAATGACTGACACATCAAGCATAGTGCCAGTGCCAAAATATTCGTTGCCTCCATAAACCAGAGTGCCTTGACCTGTCCAAAGGCGCAAAACGCGGTTGTAGACGTTGCCATCTGCCGCTTCAAAAGTACCATCATCAAAGTTAAGCTCTACCGCAAAAAACGGAAAGATAACGCTATCTTCAAGATTAACGGTTACACCACCAGACAGGTCACGCGACATTATGCAGCCTCTAATTCAGCTTTTAGATCATCAAAGAACGCCTTGCTGCCCCTTTCCAACTCAATCAGATTAAGTTTTGCAGCAGTCAGCTTTTGATCCATTCTATTTAAGTGATTGATAAGCCTCTTGGCATCATCGCTTAATTGGCTTTCCAGATATTCGACATCATCAATAATGACCTTTTTTTCTTCAGTCACGTTGATCTCCTTTCAGGTTATGCTGCCCACGGAACTCCGTCAGCAGTCGTTGGATTAGCTATCGCATCAATCTTAGCAGCAATAGCAGCTTCAGTGGCATCCTTATCCACCGTTCCGTGTACCCAGTCCAATACTATTTCTTCAGTCAAGTCAGCGTAGGGGATAAACCCTGGGGCTGATGGGTCTGGTGTGTATGATGTTGTTCCATAAGAACGTGCAGAGTTTCCATCTGCGTCAGTGCCTAAGCAATACCAGTGTGCAGTGATTACAGCACCGTCTGATATTTCATGCTCCATGTTGGAGATTGACCAAGTGTAAGTAATAGCCATAGCTTTTTCCTTTTCTGATTAATGTTATCTTACGAGCCATTCTTCTACTGTGTCAGATACGTCACGCATCTTGATCCAGTTAGAACCTGTTGGCTGTCCTTTACGAATGCGCAGCTTACCCATCAGACCCACGGTATCCCACTCAGGGCGATTTTCACGGGAAGTGTATTCCTGATCTGGGTTGTAATCTGAGTTTAAAATACGTTCATCGTTTTCATCACGTTGGTATGTGCCATAGTCATCACGCAAGTACTTATGTTTCCATGCGTCCATGTCTGTATCACCAACAACAGATGGATTACCTGACACTACACCTATGATTGATGACGCATCATCGTCTGCTGTAGCCTTACGCAGTTTGTTATCGACCAATACGACAGAGAAACCACGGCGATCTTCGCTTGCCGTGTTGCCATCAGACCATTCAAAGTATTCTGCATAGTCAGCACCGCCGCCATTCCAAGCATTATCAGCGTATGCGTTACCGTCACCGCGGAATCTAAATTCAATATCAGCACCTTGATTTGATCGAAATTGCGCAAACCCAAAATTAGAACTTTGTGATCTAGTATTTTGAACAAAGATTGTATCGTTAGTATAACTTCCGTGTTGCTGATGTATAATTAGGGCAGAGGTATCGTTGTTGTTGTGATTAAGTTCGTGGTAATTACCTGTAGTTGCGTAAAAACTTGAGTTTTCTGCTAAGGCTTTCAAATAACCTTGAGCATTAACAAGAACCCTAGGATTACCATCCCCATCCGACAGCACGATGTTGTTGCTTGAGGTGCGGATGTCCAAGCCGCCTTGGTTTCCGTTGTAGCTACCAAGGATAGTGTTTTTTTGGCCTGATGTTATTAATTTACCAGCGTCTTTCCCAATGTAAGTATTGAAGCTTGAAGTTGAAATTTCACCAGCATCGTTGCCGATAAATGTATTAGATCGGCCTGAAACATTTGTGTACCCCGCCTGACACCCAACGGCAGTGTTACTGTCCGCAGTAGTAGAGTTTAACGCCTGTTTACCAACGCCGACATTGCCAGTGCCGTTTTCTATTTCAATAGTGCCAGACAGGTAGAGGTCTTTGAAGCGGTAATCAGGATGACCCACACTTAGTATGTCATTTGTAGCAGTACCACTCCCATTTGTTGGCATTAACTCACTAGCTGTAAAGCGTATGCCTCTGTCTGTACCATAGATTGCAAAACGCCCAGAATTAGTCCCAATACTCCCCACAGGTGCGCCGTCTTTGTAGAAACCGAGAATGGAACCATCAGAAGTAAGGCGATTAAGAGCTAGTGGTGGGTCACCCGCCCGTGTCATATTGTTTGAGCCAGACGGACTTAACGCTACACCAGCGGTACCAAAAGCATTACTCGTCTTACCCACAAGCAAGTTACCGCTCGCATCCAGTGTCATATCAGGGTTTGAACCGTCAGGCGTCCAGCGACATGAGCCGTCTGAATTGAGGCGCATACGTTCTGTGCCGCCACCAGCGCAAAAAACTAAATCGTTTCTCTGCGCTCTTAAAGCAAAATCCTCAGATGACCCACTAGGAACTAGCCCAGAACCAAGTCCCCAGTAACCAACGTCATTCCCTGCCGCATTTCTAAATGTACCATATCCATAACCGTTTGATGTTACAGTTAAAATTAACGGCTCTTGATTTGAGGGGGCCAATACGTCTAAAGACGCGGTAGGTACTTTTCCAATTCCAACACTACCGCTTCCGTCTATTGTCATCGCAGTGCTGTCAGATGAACCTGTTGAAAACGTAAGATTGTCAGAACTGTCGGCAGTAATACCAGCCCTTATAGTTCCACCGCCTTGGTGCTTCCAGTAAAGGTTATTGCTTTGGATTAGTTCCAGATCACCCGCTGACGAGATGCGCATGCGTTCTGTGCTGTTGGTATAAAATTTAACATTGTTATTTGTCCAGACCCCAACGATAGCATCGTTATCAACCCCATCAGCCATACCAAGGCGAACATCACCACCATAAACTGCGTCCGTTACTTTTAAGTAACCTCCAGAGCCACCACTTGCATTTTGTAGATGAATTTTGGACGCTGGCGAACTCGTGTTAATGCCCAAGCTCTCCGCACTCGCATCCCAGAAGAACTTTGGCGTGGTGCCTGTGTCCTCGTAAAAGCTGATATCGCCGCCTGAGGTAATATTCAAACGAGTATTGTTGTTAGTAACAAAGCTCATTGCGTTAGAGGAATGGCTATAAGAAATTCGTCCAATGTTATTATCTTCAGGATCACCAAAGAATATTAAGCCCTCGCTATTATTAGGCGTAAGAATTGAAATACCTGTTTTACTATTATTCTCTACAACTACCCCATCTGCGTTTGAATTTGCAGTTGCACCAGAAGAACCTTCAGAAACACTCAGTTTATCGCTGGACAAAGTCCCTGTGATGTCTACACCTGTGCTGATGGTGGCGATTTTGGCAGAGTTGTCGTAATATAAAGTTGCTGCGCCATTAGCTGTAAAAGTCGCCATGTTTTCATTACTGTTGTTGTAGCTAATGTTTATACCTGAACCGTTAGTGTCTAGGTATAGATTGCCAGTGCCGTTGTCTTTAACCCAACTATCTGAACCAGTATGATAAATCTGTAGGTCAGACCCAGCACCGAAGATGGCTTTGACGTTATCACCCATGCTCAGGTTGCCCGTCATGGTATCGCCAGTGATCCTGACAAAGCCAGTGGCCGTATCTAGGGCAGTCTTAAACTCACCAAAGGTAATCGCTTTTGTTTCATCTGCGCTTGTATCTACCAGCGCAAATTCATCATCATCAGCCAAATTAGCGCCTGTGATGTTTGTTAATTCAGATATTTTACGATCAGCCATGATTTACCCCGTGATTGCTTCAACGGCTTCAAATGAAATACCGTAAATTGATGCGTTATCGATTGACCAAGATGTTACATTATTTGAAAGCCGAAATACACCTTTCGTGTCATTCGTACCAATAACCTCATTAGTATAATCCAGCCGCAGATTAGGAAATATCTCCACAGTGCCGTTGCCGGTTCTATCCTCTAGGATCTGATACAGCCGCGCCGTACTATCAGCACCCACTTGTATATAATCACCGGCCAGCAAAGTGCTTAATTGATCCTGCATGGTAATCGTTAAGAAGCTTTGACCAGCAGATCCCGTTACCGTTGCTTGGTTCTGTGCATTTGTAGAGCGCAGAGTGCCGCGTGGAACAGGATAATCAGGATCACCCAATAAGAATGTACCCAAAGACCCTTTGAGGCTCACAAGGGCTGCTTTCCACGCCGCAGCATCATCACGCTTCATAGGCGGCAAATTAACCGTTGCCTCAAACCGCTGACCGCCATGCGAAACAATCTGCTGTTTATAGGTAAATGGTGACTGAGAAGTTGCGTTAGAATTAACTGTGCGCAACTCAACAGATGAAACCCCTGTCGTGGGTAAAGTTAAAGGATATGTAATAGCCATTTATCCAAACACCGCCTTCATCTGACCGCCACGCCTACGGCTTTCCATTATTGATTGCTGCGTCATCTTAGCAATTTTTGGCGCTTGCTGGGCAATTATTTGCTTCACGCTATCGTCGCCATTCGCAGCGAAATTAAATGTTTGCTGAACAACCACACCGCCGCCCATTTGATTATTGGGAACAACGTGGGAATTACGGCTTGGAATAATAAGCTCAGGCCCACGCTCGCCAACCATATAAGCTTGCCCGCCAGAAACAGGCCCGCCCATAGCGCGGCGCGGCGCTCTAGGGGGCGCAACAGATCCACCCGTGCCAGCAGCAGAAGCAGGAGCAAATGCGCCAGAAACAGCCCCCGTAATAAATCCCGTAATCTGCTTAACCACGAATATACGGTAAAGCTCAGAGATAATGTCACGCGCCATTGTTTTGAATGCGTCCTTGGCTGTCATTGTGCCATCCACCATAGACATCATGGCGCTCTCAAATGAACTGCCCACCATCTCAGATGCGTCTTTGATCCGCATAAGCTCTGGGCTTAGTTCAGTTTTCATAATCTCAGCAGTGTTCTTTATGCTTTCACTGCCTTTATCACCGCCCGTAATCTTCGCATAAGCCTCTTGCATTTCCTTTATGGCTTTTGCCCTTTCGGTTTCTGCAACCGTTACAGAAGCCTCAACCATAAAGCTTGCGCGAGCGGCAGCTATCTCAGACTGCTTTGCCGCAAGCCTATCTGCATATAGCTTATTGTTCGCCGCTATAGCCGCAGAAAGCCCCTTTTCACTTCCCAAGATGTCAACATAATCGTTGGCGGTAGTATCTATAGTGCCAAGCCTATTTTGATAAAGCTGGTTTGCGGCTTGAACAGCTTGAGCCAAGCCTTGCTCGCTGCCCAATATGTCAACGTAATTTGCAGCGGTCTTATCTATGGCTCCATTTTTCTCAATGTAAAGTTGCTTTATAGCATCTTCAGCCTGAATAAGGCCGTATGCGCTACCCAATATATCTCTATAAGCATCTGATGTTTTAGACGTTTCATCTTTGGTGGCGCTGGCCTCTCGGCTAATTACGCCAATAAGACCCTGCTGTTCAGCAAATAACTTTAACTGCTTATCAAGCTCAGGAGTAAGTAATGTTTCAGCGTCAAGCGTACTAATTGCATTTTGCAGACTTTCAGCGGCTTCTTGCCTTGTACTGCCGTTTATGCCAAGCAAGATTTCCTCAGCCCTAGCCCTTTTCTGAGTGATAGCCAATAAACTGTCATAAATTGACCGCTCCGCTTCGGACAATTTTACGTTATTACCAATATCAGTCTGAATTCTTTTCAGCATGTCTTGTTGGGACTTTACCAATTCAGGCGGTAAAGCTCCCAATACAGTTTTGAGCGCTTGATCCCGCTGCTCTTCAGCCACCCTTCTTATCAACGCTAGTAAATCTGAATACTTAGCCATAGCAGCAGTGGCGGGCGCTGATAAGTCATCACCCAATCCCGCAAAATCTATGCTGTCTAACGTATCATAAGCCGCTGATAACTGCGTTACCGCAGTCTCTACATTATTAGTCGCACCAGCAGCTTTATCCGCAGCCATCTTGAATGCAGAGAAAACAGATATAGCCGCACCAAGCACCGCGCCGAATGGGCCAAATATCTGAAAGAATTGTCCAGCCTGTTGACCAAATGCTTGTGTCGCACTGGTTCCATTAGCGACCTGAACAGCATAGTCACCAATTTGATAACCCGCCTGCTGAACGCCGCCTAATGCAAATTTACGCAAGTTTTTAGTAGCGCCCGTCAAGGAGCCACCAAACTGGTTCATCTGAACTGAACTTTGCTTTATCTGACGATCAAAGTTTCTGACGCGACCTTGAACTTGCTGAATGGGCCGACTAGCGCGATCAACCGCAAGAAGTTCAAACTTTAGCTGTTCTGCGCTTGCCATCTTCTTCCCGCCTTTCGTCTGCGATCTTAAAGTATGCGACCCATTCATTATACTCCGTTAATGTGATTTTCTCAATCTCACTAATCGTGCGGCCTAATCTATCTGCTAACGCGATTAAATTAAACCTGAATGGGTCTTTCTTTAGTTTCCCTCAGCTTCCTCAACAGAGCCAGCAGACATCATAGGCGCACTGATCTTATAGATCACCTCATGGGGGATGCGCTTCAGCTTAGGCTTATGTTCAATCGTATAAGCCTTCTCTCCATCTTCCTTGAGAGCCTTCAAGATAATTAGATCAATCAGAGCGTCTATGTTGGCAGATGGAAAATCAGAATGCTTCCTCTGGATCGTTGACATTTCGCCAGAAGTCATAGGGGTATAGTAAACACGCAGAGGCTTGGCCCCTGCGCGTAACGTTACTTCTATATGCCTCGTTTCGATATTTGATAAATAATCGTCTAAGGCGTCTATAGGGTTGGACATAGGTTACACCGTTGTAGCTGTTAATGCCCCGCTACCTTGCACAGTTATTGACGCTTCTACAAGACCATCAAATGATGATGAGCGTGTAACGCCAGTAACAAGGGCTGTGCCAGTATAATATGTATCCCCAGAAGCATCGCCCTCTGGATAAACATTAAGCGTAACAGAAGCACCGATTGTCAAAGCGCCTTGACCCGTTGTATCGGTTTCATCCCAGAATACATCAACCGATCCGGTGAATGTTGTCAGAGATGATTTATATGTGCGAGCAGTGTCGCCCATAGTTGTATCTTCTAAGGTATCCGCTGTTTCTTCTAAGCTGAAAGAGCGGATTTCTGCGATAGCGTTAGCACCGACCTTTACGGTTCCTTCGCTGCCTGTGTGTGTAGCCATTGGAGCCTCCTTATCTGGCCGTTTCTACGTCATCGATAGCTGTATCATACCTTACATCAAATGTCAGCTT
>Ga0187219_1000239_pt1 | contig 25460 bp, 42 predicted proteins | sample 13SPOviralmetaG_FD_130162 | JGI IMG/M metagenome (GOLD analysis project Ga0187219, IMG submission 130162) | Marine viral communities from the oligotrophic San Pedro Time Series (SPOT) site, San Pedro Channel, CA, USA - 13 SPOT_SRF_2010-07-21... | ecosystem: Environmental > Aquatic > Marine >... | reverse complement strand
ACAGCTACGGCAGCCTAAATGGGTGAATCTAACACTTAAAAGTGATTGAGCTTATTGCTGCTGTTGCTGGCGGCCTTATCACGGTAAGTGGTATTGCCGCCGGATCTGCTATTAGAAAAAGTGGTGAAAGTCGCGATGTAATCGTAAAACTTTCTGCTGGGTTTGAAAATATTGGGCGTGAAATCCAAGCCTTGCGGCAAGACATGAAAGATGATCGGCATGAGATCTATGGCCGTCTAAGCAATATTGAGCAACGCATCAGCTCTTTAGAAGCATTTAATAAAACAGGCTGCTACGACAAGCCAAGACAAGACTGACTCAAGTGTTAGTTTTAATTTGTTATAATAGATGTAAATTGATCTTACAATGATATTTCTAGACAAGCAAGCAAAGCGGGACCGTTTAGATATTTGCAAAACTTGTGAGCACTTTCAGCAAAAATATAGGCGTTGCAAGAAATGTGGATGCATCATGGAAGCAAAGGCTGGTTTATATCATGCAAGATGCCCTATAGGTAAGTGGTGAGATGATTGCTACCTGCTGGCAGAGCATTGTTTTAATTGCAGCATTGGCTGGGGCTAAATACCCTAATCTTGTTAGCGCACAATGGGCTTTAGAGTCAGGATGGGGGCAAGAGACTTCAGGTGTGCATAATTATTTCGGGCAGAAAGGTGTTGGCACGGTAAAAATGACAAAGGAATGGATTGATGGCCAATATTTAGATGTAAAAGATGAATTTAAAGATTACAAATCGCCTGAAGCGTCAGTACAGGATCTGGTAGATAAATGGCATAAAAATTATAGAGGATATAAAGGTGTTAATGATGCAAAATCAAGAGAGGAAGCTGCTTTAATGCTTGGCAGACAAGGCTATGCTACTAGCCCAACATATTCGGATAAGTTAATAAAACTAATGAATAGGTATTCTGTCCCAGTGCCGTCCTTAAAACCGGGCAATGACAAGATTAGTCAACCTTATAGATGCAGCTAAATACCATAGAGGCGAAGTCCATCAGAATGACGCCTGGTTGGCCTTAGATGATACTTTAACACAGGCGCAGCGAGAACTGTTTACAAGGCTCTACAGGCGCTCACAGGTGCGTCCTAGACGCAATACAACTGATTTTCCGCTAGATGTTGAATACTTTTACCAAAGGGATAGCTTGACCGGGCATGGAGAACGTTCTTGCCAGTCTTCAGCAATTGCAATGGCAATCGATTACATGTCTCCTGGATTTATTTACGATGATGATGAATATTTAAATACCGTTTTACAATTTGGCGATACTGTATCTCAACTAGCACATAAATCTGCTTTAGATAGCATTGGCATTAAGAATCAATTTAGAATGAATGGAAAGGAATCAGACCTTTTAGACCTATTAATTCGTGGCTATCCTGTTCCGATTGGTGTACTGCATAAAGGCACTTATAACAAGCCTTCTGGCGGCGGTCACTGGATTACGTTAATTGGGGTTGACGACGACAATTTTACGGTGCATGACCCATTTGGCAAAATGGATGTGATTAATGGAGGCTATAAGAAGGCAGGGCCGACGGATGGGAAGAATGTTCAATACAGCAAGGATCTTTTGATGTCAAGGTGGCTAATCACAAGCGATTGTGACGGCTGGTTGTGGGACTTATCAATGAATCCGTTGAGGTAAAATGACACAGCAAATTATTCTAGATTTTCTTCCAGGCTATTACTGGGATGGCTTTACAGTCAAAAGTACTGGTTCTGCATTGCCTCCTACTCAGCACATAAGTCCTAAAAATGGCGAATTACAATATTATGTCAAGCCAATTGGCTGGGGTCATTCAGCCTATATTAGGCATAAAGGCTTACTTGAATATATTCAATCAGTAACTGATTAATCCTTAGCCATTTTAGAATCAGCCTGTTCAATTACTTCTAGCAAGTAGCGATGAACTTCATCAACGTCCCAGTGATATTCGTTATGAAGAATGCTGCCAAAAGAGTTTAATTCAACTTCATGCTCTTCATTCCATCCGCCAACGTCGATTGCATTATTTTTAATTTTATCAATAGAACTTACTACGTCAAGCTCATCAATTAAATCTTGTTGCTCTAGAATAGATTTCAAATATTCTACACGACTTTTATCGATTAAAAAATAGATTGCATGAGAAGAGTATACAGTCATCAATGTAAGGTTTTCAGTAAAATTATTTATCTTTTGCATAAGCCAATTATTTATAGTAGCAAAGAAAATAAATAAAACTTCTTTCATTAGCCTAGCCCCTGACGTTCTTTGATAAGATCTTTAGTAGTGTCGCCTTCAACGAAAGAAGTTTCATATTGCATCCTTACGATGCTCTTCTCAATGAAACCTTTAATACTATCAAGGACTTCTTTGCCTTCTTTCCACACGGCTTGCCGGCCTCTGACTTTAGAATGCCATACTTCTAAATCTTTATTAAGTTTATCTCCGTCTAACTTAACTTTACGAACAAGCCATGTTGCGTGTGAGACATGAGCTAAAGCATCTGTTCCTCGTATCTCATTTAACTGTGGTTCTGGATTGGAATTTGTATCCATACCGATCCTGTTTAGTTGTGCCAAGGTAAATAGATCAATATCAAGCTCCTTTGCTGCTGTCATGAGCCTGTAGGCTCTATCTTCTAGCATTGCCGCCGGATTGTTAGTAGAAGCACCTTTATGCCTTGCAAGGGCATGAAAATGATCAATTACTACTGCGCGTAACTCAGGATGCTTCGCTTTCATTGATCGCATTGTATTAATGCAGGTTTCTACGTCTGCACCCCATGGAGACTCAACGAGAATCTTGCCTTGCTTTTCTTCAAGGATCATGCTTGTTTGGGCTACAATCTCTGCGATTCTTTGTTGGTTTTGTGTTGCTCCAGGCAGTTCTAGCTCACCAACAGTCACATAGCCATAGTCGTCGCCGGCATTTCGCCACCAGCGATTACCAAAGAATTGACGACTAAGGTTTGCAATGATCCTTGCTTCTATCGACCTAGAGTCAAGTTCTGCTGAAACAAAGCCGACGGTTAGTCCACCCTTGGCTAAGGACGCTGCAACTTGTACACCTAAGGCAGTTTTACCAACACCAGTTCGAGCACCAATGACGAGCAAGCGTCCTGCTCTTGGCATATTCGGTCTTGGTGGTGAAACTCCGCCATCAATATCAATATCAAAAGCATTGACGCCAGTGGAAACCGGACGGTCTTGTGATTCTGCTTTGATGATGTAATCAGTCCAGTTAAGGCGGCCAGAACCTGGATCACCAATGATTGATTGGGTTAAATCAGTGACTTGGCCTTGGTTACCAATTGAGCCACTGAGCATACTGATGCCATCCATTGTTCTCTGGTGGATGAATTCAAGTGCCTTTTCTAATTTCGGGTCTGTCTTAAGGGATTGGCCGGCGAGGTATATAGTTTCTTTGTAAAGCGATAACGCTCTTTTTTGCTTCAAGATATCGAGAGCAGTTGACCACTCTGTCGATTGATCGCCGTATGCATTCATCGTCTCTTCGGATGTTAACTCTGATATTGTTGTGCAAAAATCAGAGAATAAAACATCACGGTTCGTGGGATTCATCTGCTCATAGCCAGTGATAAGACTATTTTTTGAAATTGTGCTACCGGTGCGCTCACCGATGAACGTCATGTCAATCTCTTTGCCGATGGCACGGAAGCAAGGATTACTCCATAAGTGAGCAGGCAATTCTTGACCATGGCCAACGCCAAAGGCAATACGAAACTTTGACCAAAGGTCTCTTGATATACCACTAGGTGAAATTAGAATCCGACAAAGGATGATTGCTTCTTGGTCAGTTGTATCTTCTCTGTCGGCAATTGTTGTTGGCTGAAGCTTTTCAACTAATCGAGCAGTACCAACAGTAGTCTCAATAGCTTCTTTGTTGACTTCAATGATTTTGCCATCTTCGATCTTTAATAAACCAAGATCAACGGCTTTTTGTACATAGAAAGGTAGTTCCATTAGATGTCCTCCCATTTAATGCCAGTTTCTTCAAGCGACTTGATATCTTCAGCTTTTAATCTAATAAATCTTTTTGTGCAATCGTCATTTGGATCATTCATTCTAATTTGATAATCCAATGCTTTGATGCTATCAATAAGTGCCTGTTGTTTATCATCATATTGTACAGGTTTTTCTTCTGCAGGCTTATCGTCATAAGACTCACCATCTAAATATAAATTTTCAACATTTTTCATTTTAGTGTCATTTGGACTTCCATAGCCAAAAACAGCATTGAAGTTTCTAGATGACTTGTCAACAGTTCTAGTCCAAAAATTACTTGCTTTTAAACCTCTGCAGACAGCACAGATAAATTCAGCCAACTCTTTCTTTTCCAGGCCAAGGTTTTTTAGATGCTTATTGGCGCATTCTTTTTGCTTGGTCGATAGCACTCTAATTTTTGAGAAGGTTTCAGGCTTGCAGGCATTCCAAGCTTCAATGATGATTGTCTTTTCATTAATAATTTCTTTTGGCTTTATTGTATCTTTTGTTACAGTTTTGACCAGTTCTATCTTTTCTACAGGCTCTCCTCTGAGCTTATTGCATTCTTGGCAGATTTCGTCAGTAACAAAACGCCGAGATGTCTCATAAGCAGTCACAGGATCATGCATTGTCACCGTTTTGCCGTCGGAACTGATTGAAATAAATCCCTCTTCTTCTAGTTGCGCCAAGCATTCACGACGATTTTTTGTACCACAGCCCATCTTTAGCTCGCATGAATGCCAAGAAATCTGCCTGGAATTGCGTTCAGTTGAAGCCAGCCAGCACCAAAGAAGTCTTGCTTGTCCGCTTAGGCGTGAGTTGAACAATATTTCGTCAATAGGTGCCTTTATCCAGCCGGACTGAAGTTGAAAGTCAAGATCTATTTGTGCCAGTCGGCCAATTGGTGGCTTATGCCGTGGATTCATGAAATTTTATCGATGCCTGAACGTTAGGGGGGTTGTCAACAGGGGGGTATCCAAGAAGGGGGGTGTCTTCAGGACAGGGTGTCCTCAGGTAACCCTAAAGGTATCCTCAGGTAACCCTAAAGGTGTCCTCAGGTAACCTTTGGGGGTGTCCTCAGGAAACCCCCATCTATATAGATTGATTTAGAAGAATAAAAGAAATAGAATTAATACAACGCGCGAGGGGAATGAAAAAAGACGGCCACCGGAACAAAAAAGGAGAAACTTGGCAAGAAGCCAAGAGGAGATACAACCGGAAGTACTACAAGAAAAACCAAGACCAGCTCAAAGAGGCCCAGAAGGCCCGTGAAGCGGCCAAAAGACGCGCTCAGGTACTACGACAAGAAAAAGCGAAGAAAGCTCGCCTACAGGGCCTTGCAAAGGGCAGAGAGGTGCAAAAGAAAAAACAAGAAAAATGGGATGAGCTAGGCGTTATCGTCGCAAGAATGAACTTGCACGCCGGATTAAGCCAAAAAGAGATCTACAGAATCCTGCAAGGATTGGCCAGTAGTCGTCAGATTTCTCAATGGATTGCAAGAGGCAAAAAGACTGTTAGGTTGAAAAGACCAACAGACAATTCTTCAAAAAATGGCTGATCTACCGAATCTCAAAGGTGTTGCAACTCAAGATTTAGTTGAGACAATCGGGAGCGGTCGCTTTCAGGCCAGTTACATCAACTGGAGCCGGACGATGCAGCTGTTCCGCGAAAATGCCAGTGGATGGACCGTTGAAGCTGTATTTAATGTTGACGGCACACTTCTCCATCGCGCTCCAGTCGGTGGCTATTTATTGCTGCGACTTCGTCATTTAGATGGAACTAAGACTCCTGAAGTCCCTCAGGCAATCATGGACAACCGCAACCAATCGATTGCGTATGACAAAATCACTGCGCGAGACATCACTGATACACATCGCCGGGGTTCCTGCTTAGTCCTTGCATTCCAGACAGGATTGGCCCATGAGCTATGGGCGAAGATGCCTCTTGAGAATGGTTATCAAGTAGCGGATGACCAGGAGATTAAGCAGGTAAAGTCCCAGTCGACGACGACGAAGTCTGCTTCGGCCACTGCGGAGGTTGCCAAGGCGTCTAAGAAAGACTTTGTGGCTATCGCTGAAAAGATGGGTTTAGTGGAACCTGCCATTAAGTCTTTGATGGCGAAAGTTGATGACAACTTCGATGTTGGTATCAAGACTCTTAAGTCAAAGGACAAAGATTTTGTTTTGAAACTGAACGAGTCCTTTCAAGCCAGTGGTTACTAACCCTGACTGGGAAATTAATGACGCCGCGCAAAGTATTGCTTTGTTCTTTAGCGGTGTAATCGTTAAATAAATTCACTAATAGACAAAGGGGTTGACACCCCTTTTTTTATTGACTAAAATTTATGAAGTTAGTTATTTACCAGTGTCAAGTCAGAAGAATATAATTGACTTTTGGCTTGATCAAGCCGGTAGGTTCCCTTTGCTACCTAAGGCTGAAGTCTTGCGATTAGCCAAAATTATTCAAAACCCAAAATCATCGAAAGTAGCAAGGGAAAGAGCAATACAAAAATTGATTCGCCATAATCTAAAGCTGGTTCCTGGCATTGCAAAACGCATGACTGGTTCTATGAGGAGCTTCCGCCATGGTGATCATTGCTTGGCTGACTTGTTCCAGGTAGGCGCGATTGGTCTAAGGAGAGCAGCAGAAAAATTTGATCCGCAAAGAGGTTATACGTTTAGCACCTATGCAGTTTCATGGATCAAGCAGGCAATTTATCGTGAGGCTTATGGCATGATTTCACCAATTCGTGTTCCAGAAAGCACGCTCCGAGATTACTACGATCACGAAAAAAGCAAGGAGTCTGGCGATGCTCCTGTCTTAACAGCAAGGAAAAGAGATCGTCTTGAGGATGCTTTCTTCGCTATGAATTGTATAAGTTTTGACGTTCCACACAATAATGACGAAGATAGTGATTTTCACCAATTGATTGCGTCAAAAGTCTATAAAGTGGCCAAGCCACGGATGACTTTCGATCAAATCATATCTAAAGCTTTTCTTAGTGATTTCCAAAAGAAAATACTGTATATGAAATATATGGAGAATTACTCTGCCTCGCAGATCGCGGAAGAGACTGGAGACAAGGTCAGCAAGGTTCGTGACCATTTGAAGAGATCATTGAAATTAATTAGGAGAGAAGGGATGTATAATGAGGAAGTAAATCCCCTTTTGGGTTAATCAATGGCTTCTATCAGCCTCTCTGGCAAAATTACCGGCAAAAAGTCGGAGCCTGCAGTGACATTGCGTCAAGCAGGAGAAATTTCTATTGCTGAATTCTCAGTACTAGATTCTGATTATGCATACTTCAAAAACAGGGACGACAATCCTGGTCAGTTCTACAAGGTGCAAGTCGTAGGTAAAAATACTGACTGGTTATCTGAGAACTTGACCCATGGAAGCAAGGTCACTGTTCATGGCCAGCCTGTCTGGCGTGAATACAACGGACAAAAGATTTTGGACGTTAAGAATGCTCGAGTAGTCTCTATGGACGATAGGAAGCCTGCAGCCGAAAGCAGCTCGCTGTTCTAATCCTTTATGGATTCTAACTACAATCCTTCTTGTCTCTGTTTGGGGGTTGTTATTGCAGCCTCCACTTTTTTTGTCCCAATTTTTATGGTGATAGATAGGCCATGGACCCAAAATACTACGTCAGCGGAGCTGTTGGACCTTTCATCGACGAAACACCAATTGTCTCTCACGCCAATATCAAGCCCTACATTATTGCAATTCTTTTGCACAGGGGAGCTGTCACCTTCGGAGAAGTGCTTGCTTGTATAGCACCACACTGTGCAGACGTTGATACTAAGATTGGCTTATGGGATGGTCTAGAGAATTATCACGTTCAAGATAGGAACAGGCTAGAGATTTTAATAGAAGAAGTTTTAGGTGAAATGGTCTCTGGTGGTGTTTTGAGGTATAATAATGAGCAAGACCTTTGGGTTTTATCTGTAGGCGAAAACCACAGGAACGTCCCTACGATAATCAACTGGGTCTCGGCTACAGGAGCACAGATGCCTCATCATGTCATCCTGGAAATGTCTCAAGATGAAATTATCCGGTCTAACAAAACACATGCACACCACTGAAATTACTAGCACCAAAAAAGCTGAACTTGAAGTGATTGCTTGGATGAACAAGTCTCCTCATCCGATGCCTGTATTCAGTCATGATGAGATCGTTTATGTTTTAAGGAAGACTGCTTGGCATAAAGCGAGAGTAATTACTAGTTCACAAAACGGTTGCCAGTTACAATTAGTAGAGAGTAAAGAAGCGTTCAATCTTTATGATGCAAGATGTATCCGGCCGGCTTGAAATAGCAGCTGTTTGCGACGACATTAAAGAGTTGTTGCTTGAGAAAAATGCCAAGTACGGCAACAGTGCTTTGAATCCAGTAAGGATTTTTAGTGGAGATTCAACTATCAGCCAATTGCTAGTCAGAATTGATGACAAGCTAAGCAGGATTAAAAGAGGTGCTGGCTTACTGGCGGCAGACGAGGATGTCATCAATGACTTGATTGGCTACTTGGTGCTTCTCAAGGTTGCAATGAAAAGAGAGAACACACTTCAAGTTGAATATGATCAAATACTTGACTTTGCTTTTTTAGATGAAGAGCCGATCCAATGGCAGCAGTATCGCAACACTGACATATGAATTATCCAGAAATCGTTCTGCCAATCAAGCTAATGTCAAAGGCACGTCCTAGAGTTACTAGGAATGGCACATATATGCCTAAGCCTTATCAAGATTGGCGTAAAGAATGCAGTAACCTACTAAAAAATGCTTGGGACTTAGAACCAATTGACCATCCTATTTCCGTTGAGATTGAGTGTTATGGCACTGCTCGTGGCGACATCGACAACTACATGGGAGCATTGTTCGATACGGCCAACAAAATCTTGTGGGTCGACGACCGCGCTTCCATCATCCAGAAGGCATCGATCTCGTACTTCAAGAGGCCAACAGCAGAGAGTTGCTGGAAGATCCGTATCTATGACTTATAGCTAAGTTAGATTGAAGGTAGTAAGTTTTTTCATGCAATCCTCTGACGTAGAGATTTGCTATCTGCAGGCTGACCCTGAATATAGAAAAGCAAGAGGGCAAAGTCAGTCACATTTAAAGACTATTCTTAGGAGCCCTGCTCATTACGTTAGTGCTGGTAAGCACGGATTGATTCCGTCCCCTGCGATGATTATGGGCACAGCCGTGCATTGCAAGCTTTTAGAAGGAGAAGATACTTTTGCTGCACAATTCACGCAACGCCCTGAAGGCATTAAGTTCACTACAAAAGAGGGCAAAGACTGGAGAGCTGCTAATAGCAAGAAAAGGATTCTTACTAACGACGGTAGAGATCGCCAGTGGGACTCTGTAGTTGGCATGGTCGATGCCTTGCGAGGCTTGGAATGGTTTGACACTAGTCTGCAAGACTATCGTAAGTACAACGAAGTTTCCATCTACTGGAACGACGATAATATTGCCTGCAAGGCAAGGCTTGACCGTGTTATTCCATTAGAAAACGAAACATTGGTCCTTGACCTTAAAACTACTGATAACATTTCGCCGGCAAAGTTTCAATCAAAGCTAGTCGATCTTGGTTACGACTTTCAGGCTGCTTGGTATTCTCATGCGGCTGAAATTGCCTATGGCAAGCCAGTGCGGTTTATCTTTGTTGCAATTGAAAGAAGTGCTCCATACACTATTGACTTTTTTGAGGCTCCAAGGTACATGATCAATGAAGCACGATACAAGAATCAAAAAGCACTAAGAATCCTTAAGGAGTGCAAGGAGAAGAATGAGTGGCCCACTCGACAGCCAAGCTTGAAACTAGTAGATTATCCGAAGTGGTACACACCTGTCCCCCGCGATGATCAGCCCCTTGTCACCAACAAAAAAGATGGATTCGTACCGCTCTTCTGATTGCAGGCTTGTATGGATCACTCCAGACGCCGAGGAAATGATTGCCTATCTGGCAAGAGTTTCTAATCCCACTAATCAAAACAGTAAAGAAACAGCGCCTAAGTTAATTCGCTATTTGATTAAGCATAGCCATTGGTCGCCATTTGAAATGGCTACAATGTGCGTAGAAATTAATACAACCCGTGCTATCGCACAGCAAATTATACGCCATCGAAGCTTTTCGTTCCAGGAATTTTCTCAAAGATATTCTGATGTAGGGCAGCTTGGCGATTCAATTATTCCTCATCTTCGCCGGCAAGACAAAAGCAATAGGCAAAATTCAATTAATGATTTAAGGCAGGAGGAAGTTGGTGGTTTTTATCGTAGAATTAGCGAGTTGTTTGAGGATTCTGAGCATCTTTACAAAGAGATGGTTAGTTCTGGTATTGCCAAAGAATGTGCAAGGGCTGTATTGCCTTTAAATACACGTACACGTTTATATATGAGTGGCACAGTTCGCTCATGGATTCATTATTTAGATATCAGAGCTAGTCCTGAAACTCAACTAGAACATCGTCAAGTTGCTGAAGATGTTTTAACTATTTTTGAACAAGAGATGCCTGATGTTTACGAAGCTGCTTTTACCTAAAACGGTATCCTAGCCCGATTTAGAGTGTAAGAGTGGCCATCCATTGTTATGATTTTAGGCGTGGGTATGAAGTCAAGCCGCGTTACGGAAAGCATGAGTCTGCTGATCAGTACTCTGCATTTCAAAATTATTTGCATATGGGTGGCCAGCGGACCCATGACCCTGTAGCTAAAATCTTCAAGGTTGACCCGCAAACCATCAAGAATTGGGCTAAAAAATATAACTGGGAGAAGCGTGCAGCGCAGTGGGATAAAGAACAAATCGCTTTAACTTGGAAGGATGCAGAAAAGATTCGAGAGCAAAAGCATAAAAGATCCATTGTTGAGTTCAGGGATGCGTCTGAACGGCAGGCAAGGATGATGATGGAAATCTCGGAGGATCTTTTAGGAGTCTTAACTAAGCGAGTTAAGGACGCCCAGGACCAAGGGGAAGAAGTGCCATTACCACTTGTCTCAGGACTCTTGCGTGCTACTGCAAACATCACAGAGCAGTCCCGTCAGGCTTGGGCTTCAGCTCTAGGTGTTGAAGATATGCTCCAACTAGTTGAGCAAGAGCTTGATAGAGTACAGGTAGAGGAACTTGATGAAGACGAGGATGAAATTATTATCGATGAATAATGCCCCATTGATTATTGTGCAACAGCAAGACGACGGTACATTTGTTCTGGAATGGGACGAAAATGATCCACGTTGTGAGGAATTTAAAGACTGGACTGAAGCGGACTGGATCGAAGCAATAGAAAATGGATTAGCAAAATTTTAAATGGCACAGAAACTAGGAAAAGATTATTTGCGTAAATCAGCGCAAAATCAAGCGATGCTTAAGGCATTGCGAGATAAGAAGCTGCAGTCAAAAGAGAAGGGAGATAGAATATTGCTCCATAAATTTATTAAAGAAGTTTATCCAAATTATAAATTTTATAAGTTTCACGCAACATTAATCAAGCAGCTACAGCGAATCATTGATGGAGATTGCAATCGATTGATCTTGCAAGTCCCTCCTCGAAGCGGAAAGAGTCTTTTGAGTTCAGTTTTATTGCCAGCGGCATATCTACAGGCGCATCCTGATCGTTTTGTAGGTATTTCTTCTTACTCAGCAGAGCTAAGTCAAGGTTTTTCTCGGAAGGCACGAGATTTTTACCGCGATGGCGGTGGTCAATTAGATCCCTCGCAGCAAGCAGTCAACGCTTGGGGCACGCAAGGCGGTGGTGGATTATGGGCAGCTGGTGTTGGAGGCGCAATCACTGGTCGTTCAGGTCACTTGCTGATCATCGATGACCCTGTTAAGAACAGAGAAGACGCTGAGAGCCAGCGGATGATGGACAAGCTTTGGGATTGGTATGCATCAACGCTATACACACGTCTTGAGCCAGAAGCAGGAGCAATCGTTGTAATTCAAACGCGATGGTCTGAAAATGACATGATTGGTCAGCTACTAGAGAACGAAAATAACGTATCTGAGAAGGGTCGAGAGAACTGGACGATTGTTGACCTTCCGGCATTGTTTGAGGATGAAGGAAGTCGTCCAAAGCTTCCAGAGCACTGCGAAACGATCCTGGATTGGCGTACAGAGGAAGGGCAAGCATTATGCCCGCAAAGGTATGACGAAGACGATTACGAGCGCATCAGAGAGGCCATCGGGACTAGAGAATTTGCCTCTTTGTTTCAGCAGCGTCCTGCTCCAGAAGGGGGCAACATGTTCGATCCCACTTGGTGGCAATACTATTCGCATGATTCTGTAATTCCTGATTTCGACAGAGTGATCTTGTCGATTGACTGTACGTTTACTGACGCGAAGAACAGTGACTATGTCGTGGGCCTAGTTGTTGGTCAATCTGGTCCATCGTTTTATGTGCTCGATTTGTTTAGAGAAAAAACTGATGTTATTGGAACGATGAATATGATCGCCAGAATGTATAAGCGTCATCAGCTTGACGGAACAGTCATTGAGCTTGCAGCTAGTGGCTATGCGGTATATCAGATGGCAAGAAAGAAAGTTCCTGGCTTAATTGGCTTTAGACCAGAAAAAAGCAAGCAAGCTCGTGCTGCAGGCATCGTCCCAGTAGTTGAGGCTGGAAATGTATACTTGCCGATTAGCACACCATGGCTTGATAATTTTGTAAGTGAATTTTCCTTGTTCCCTGCATCAAAAAATGACGACCAAGTCGATGCATTGACTATGGCTATTAATTATTCACTGCAACGTGTACCTCCGCAAATGACAGAAGTTACGTGGGGACGTGGAGATAGAGTAATAGAAGGAGTAAAAAGTTTCAACATCTGGTGATAAAATGTGTCATAAGAGTAATTATTATGGCACGGAAAGCAAAGAAGTTCAAGTTAAGCAAGGAGCAGCAATTGCTTGCTACAGAGAATATAAACCTTGCGCGAAGAGAGGCATGGAAGTTACAAAGAACCACAGACATTGATTACGACACCTTGGAAGGTGCAGCACTAGAAGGGTTGTGTAAAGCCGCTTATCGCTACAACCCAGAATCTGGATTCAAATTCAGCAGCCTTGCGGTGCCAACAATACGAGGAGAACTACTTCACTGGATCCGCGATAGAACTTACGCAATGAGACTGACCCATAAGATGCGTGAAAAGTGGATTAAGGGTAGACGCCTCATGTATCGAGGCATGAATGATCTAGATGTAGCAAAAGAACTGGAAATTCCTATCTCTGAATGGCAAGAGATTAAAAGCGTTTGCTCTGGTCCACCACTTGAGATTAATGACCACGCTAGTCCGACGGACAGCCTTGAGCCTGATGAGATCAATTTTGCTGAGCAATTTAAGGTTCGCGCTGAACATTCATGGAATCTTTTAAATCCAAAGCACAAAAAGTTGATTTTGGATTATTTTTGTAGTAAAACGAATAACTTGCCTGTCGAGTCAATAGACGAATTTTTATATAACTACACAAATGGCTAAATATTAGCGCAAGTCTTAAAAGAATTGGTTGACCATCATCATAACAACTACCGGTCTATAGCCTGTGCTCGATTTGGCGACCATTAGTGTCAGTATCTCAAGAGACAATTAGAAAGCTTAAGTCTTTAGCTGTATCAGACGTACTGCAGAATGATGGCACCTACTTAAAAAGGGTTGGCAGGGAATTCGTAACCCAATGCTTATGGCATGAAGATCGAAATCCTTCTCTGACTGTCAGTGACGACAAAGGCTTTGTTTTTTGCCACGTTTGCCAGCATCATGACGATGCAATTGGATTCATAGCTCAAAAGCATGGAATTACATTCGCTGAAGCATGTGAAAAAATTGGTACCGCAAGCAATATTACTGTTGAGCACACAAATGAGAACAAGGAAGAGGTATCAAAAAAGAAAAAAATTCGCCAAGAAGCTATTGATGCTGTCGCTGAAATGCAAAACCAGTATCGGCAAGACCTGCAAGTGCATAGCGAATCGACTGATTTTCTGAAAGAACGCGAGATATTGCCAGAAACATCAAGGTTTTTTGGTTTTGGATATGATTTGAAGCAAAAACGTATCACTCTTCCTATAAGTAATCATGTAGGAAATCATGTTGGCTTTGTTGCTAGAACTATTATTAAAGATGTAAAGCCAAAGTATAAAAATACTGAAAATAATGCAATCTTTAATAAGTCAGACATTGTTTTTAACGAATATCGAGCTGCTGAACACATACGTTCTGCAGATGAATGTATATTTGTTGAAGGCCACTTGGATGTTGTATCGCTTTGGCAGTCAGGTATAAAGAACGTTGTTGCATTGCAAGGTACTGCATCACCTTCTGAAAATGTTTTAAGAAGGATGATCAGAAAAACAAAAAGATTTGTGCTTTGTATGGACTCTGATGCCGGCGGTGTAAAGGCTATTAGTAAGTTCCTCGACACTGTCAAGAGCTATACCTTGCAGGGCGAATTAGATGTACGCATTGCAGTACTGCCTGACGGCATGGATCCAGACGATTTTATAAAAAGTGGCGGGCAACTCTCTACTTTAATATCAAACGCTCAGTCATGGCTTGACTGGATTTTAGATCAATGGCTAAACAGTCTTGACTTTAAGGATGAGCTAAAAATTCAAGAAGTAGAAAAGCATATTAAAGATTTATTTTCTCAAATCAGTAGTCCAGCTCTTCGATCACACTATTATGACAAGGCGTCTATTCGCTTAGCACAAAACAAGCAATCTTTAGCAGCAGAAATATCTAAGGGCTTTCATGATTTTAAAACTTCTTCTGTAAAAATAAAAACTTGGACCAAGCCTGATTTTGAACATACCAGGAAGATTGTTGAAAGAAGATTGCTCCGCCTTTATATTCATAATGTTGAATTTAGATGGATACTAGAGCCATTGATGCAACAGCTTTACTTCCCGCAAATGAAGTGGTTATGGCGCAGGATAGAGGAGGTTCAAAAACATACAGATAATGATTTTAGTCACCATGCTTTGATGGCAATTTTATGCAGTGCAGAACCAGTGTATATGCAAACATTACGATCAATTGTTTGCCCTTCAATTTCTGTAGAAGACAGCGAACTTTCTATTGCTCATATTGAAACTGTAATGACAATTATTCCTGAAAATTATGCATTACAATCGTAATATGAAGTGTAGCTTCTGTACCGATGTTTTCAGCCAAAAAGACTACTTTTGAAAGTCACGCACCAAAGCGTACAAGGATTGGCGATGGTCGGCGTACCCGCACACGAATTAATCAAGGTCGACTCAAGAGGAGCCCTAATCGGAAACCCTATAGAGGACAAGGGAAATAGGCAAAATGCCGCAGGTTGTAGATGCTCTTTGGCAATTGATTCGTCAGCGCCAGATCGCTGAAGCGACTGCAGTACTTTTTTGTCATCACAAAAGTCGCCTTGGTTTTTGGGTCAGATTAAAATCGGACCTTTTACGCTCTTGCGATAATCATTTTGATCTTTTTTTGATCGCTACTCTGTTAGACGCTTCGACTAAAGATACCCTTGAAGAGTCCTGCCATTTTATTCCAGGACTTTATTCTTTGACTTGCAGGCACAACCATGACCTCTAAAGTTTTTAAAAAGACAGTCGTAGAGCAACCATCAAATCGTGCTGATAAGCGCCCTACAAGTGAGACTCATCGACGAGAATATTGGGAACGCTTCTGCAGCGAAAACCCTTCTTATCATTCTTGCAAAATACACGACAATTGACTGACAAACAGTAAGACTGCGGTAAACTATTCTTACCGTCACCAAGGCGAAATGCCAGAATTTCAGTCAACAGCTCCTAGTGCAGAAGCCGTTTTTTATCGTACATATTCACGCAGAAAAGCGGACGGCCAGCGGGAGACTTTTAAAGAAGCCATGACTCGCTGTGTCAACTCTATTGCAGAAGTTGGCAAGTTTACTGCGGAGGAAAAAAGCCTTGTAATTGACCAGGCATTGAAGCAGCATTGCTTCCCTTCTGGAAGGGCGTTTTGGGTAGCAGGTACGGAGTGGGGAAGCCAGCAAAAGAACTTTAGTGGCTGGTATAATTGCACCTCTACAAACGTAAATGAAATCAGTGCGTTTCGCCACATCATGGAATTAGCCATGATGGGTTCAGGTACTGGCGCAATGCTTGAACAGTCGAATATCAATTCACTGCCGGCAATTGTTACGCAAATCAATATTGTCAGTGTCGAAGACGCTGGTGACATCCTGCCACCTGACCGGCTGGAACAAACTGAGTTTTTAAACCTTGATAATGGCAACGTTGTTGTTTATGTCGGTGACAGCCGAGAAGGCTGGGTTGACGCTTATCTAGGTATCATCGAAATTGCCGCTGAATTCAATACTAAAAAGACTGTCGACTTGATTATTGATCTTGGCAATGTCAGGCCAGCAGGAGAGCGTTTACAAGGCTTTGGCGGTACTGCTAATCCTGTCAAGCTTGAGGACATGTTCCGGCGTGTTGTGGGGATCCTCAACGGTGCTTATGGTCGTCGCCTCAGCTCAGTAGAGACTTGCCTGTTGATTGACGAGGCTTCTGCTTGTGTTGTCGCTGGCAACATTCGTCGCAGTGCTGGTATGCGTCAGTTCAGTTCTGACGACAACGAAGCTGCTGATTCAAAGTCAGGTCTATATTCGCAAGACGAAGACGGTAATTGGAGGGTCGACCCAAAGAAAGAAGCTTTGAGAATGGCAAACCATACCCTTTGTTTCCATGAAGTCCCTGATTTTCCTACGGTAGAGGAATCAATCAAGAAGCAGTTTTACTCTGGTGAAGGTGCTATTCAGTACGTACCTGAGGCGATTGCTCGTGCTAATGCTGATCTGCTCTGTAATTCTGAACGCAAAAAGCAGTTTATTGATCTTTATCTGCAGGACAAAAACGAAGCAGCTGAGTACCTAGAAGCCCTTTACCAGCCATCAGGCGTAATGGATCCAAAGGAATTGTCTCATCGCTTAAGTCGTTATGGCCTTAACCCATGCGGAGAGATCATTGGTACTGATTTTCACTGCAACTTGGCTGAGATTCATCTCAATACAATCGATCCAAACGACACGCAGGCACAGGACAATGCATTTAAGGCAGGGGCTTTACAGGTAGCAGCATTGCTTCACCACGAGTTTTATATCGACCGCTACCGATACAGCCGTGAGATTGACCCAATTGTTGGCGTTAGCTTCACAGGTCTATTTGATTTCTTCGTGCATGCTTTTGGAGCGCCTTGGCTCGATTGGATGATGAAGGGACGCCCAAGCACGAACCTCGGACGTAAATTTGCAAAAAAAGAGCACTACTTCTTGCGTCGATGGGCTGACATCGTTCGCTACACAGTGATTAGCTATTGCGACAAGCATGGCCTGCGTCGTCCTAACCGACTGACAACAGTTCAGCCTGCAGGAACAAAAAGTTTGCTTACTGGAGCTTCTTCTGGCTGGCATCCACCTAAAGCACAGCGTTTTATCCGTCGGATCACTTTTGGAAAGTCTGACCCCCTTGTTTCAGCCCTACGTGACTGGGGTTATACCGTAATCCCTGCTCAATCAGCAAAGGATGAGAACGGTAATCTTTTGGATGACATCCTTGATCCTCGTGTACAAGAAGTGTTAGTCGAGATTCCAACTGAAGTTAGCTGGGCTAATCTTCCTGGTTGTGATGAATTTGATCTCAGTAAGCTCCCAGTAGCTTCTCAGTGGGGTCTCTACATGCAAGTGCAAAATTATTACACAGAGCACAACACCTCGGCCACTATTGAGTTCAGAGAAGAGGAGATTCCATTGCTAGCAAAGTTGATACATGAATCAATGCAACTTGGCACCGGATACATCTCTGCTGCACTGCTAGCGCGTTTCGACGCCAATGAAACGTTTCCTCGCTTACCTTTCGAGCCAATCGACAAGGATGTATATGATCGCTGGAATAAAGCAGCAGAAACCTATCGATCTGCTCTGCCGGCAATCTTCAAAAAAGAAGAGGTTAGCTTTCTTGAAGTACTCAGCACTTACGACTCAGCTGACTATGAGTTAAAGGGTTCGGCTGGTTGCGATAGCGACAAATGTCTTGCTGAATCTCAAAAAGATGCTGATCAAGTGGGGCAGAAAATTTAAGATGTCATCACTCGTTGACTTCCAAATCCGTAACCTATGCCGCAATATTGGCTTGGTGGAACCTTTTGACCCAGAAATGGTTAACCCTGCCAGTATTGATGTCACGCTTGGGGGCATCATCAAAGTCGAGGGTCGTTCTTATGGACGACCTGCCGATCGAGCTAGATGGATCAACCATGAAATTGACTCAGACAAAGGATTCATCCTTCCACCTGGCGGCTTTATTCTCGCTCATACCAATGAGTATGTGCGTATTCCAAACAACTTGGAGTCAAACTTCCAGTTAAAAAGCAGCCGTGGAAGAGAAGGTATTAATCATCTTTTAGCTGGGTATATTGATCCTGGTTTCAAGGGTCAAATCACGCTAGAGCTGCAAAATGTCAACAACAGACATGATGTCGTTCTAAAAAAAGGCATGAGGATTGGTCAGCTTCGCTTCCATACTCTTAGCGAGATTCCTTTGCGTAGCTATGCAGTCACTGGTCGTTATTTCCTGGACGAGGGAGCTGTGGCAAGTAAAGGGTAAGGAAGACTAACCGTAGTCGCGAGATGCGGCAAAAATTATTCTGCCGAGAAGGCTTAACTTCGCTGAGATAGCAATGCTGGGCGTACCGCACCCGACAAACGATCCATCGCTCGTTTCTTACCATCGACCGGAGCTGATCCGTCAACTACCGGCACTGGAGCTTGCTAATAACTGCTGGCATCTTCTAGACGGCACTTATGCTGATAGTTCTGGTCATTCACGCGGTGTAAAAGAAAAATATTTACCACAAGAACCTGCTGAACCTCGTGGAGCATACGACTCTCGTCTAACAAGGTCAACGTACACTCCAATTTATCGCGATAGCATTCGGGCTTATGCTGGCTTACTTAATCGTTTCCAACTGGTCGACACCCCAGCCTCATTATTGGCGGCGGAAACTGATGTGGATCTTCAAGGGGAAAGCATCCAAAGCTTCTGGAACCGATGCGACGAAAAAGCATTAAGGGATGGCGGTGTTTTTGTCATGGTCGACATGACACAGGACGAAGGCGAAACTAACTTCTTTGATGAACAAAATTCTGACCGCCGGCCATATTTAATTATGGTTGATAGGGCTAATGTCATTAATTGGTCTATCGAATATTCTTCTGGTCGAGAGAAAGTAAATCACGCAACAATTCGCCAGTTCCGTCAAAGATCAATTCCTGGATCTTTTGGTGTTGAGCTAGATGCTATCTACCATGTCCTCAGGCCCAATCTTGTCGAGACATATCGTTTAGAAAAGCGTGGACGCGAATGGGTCCAGATCAAGGAACGCGAAGTCAATACATCTATCCCTGTTGTGCCTTTGGTGTGGTACGGATCTACTGATCCTCATTTTGCTCATGGCGACTTGCCATTGAATGCATTGGCTGAACTGTCCATCCAGCACTTCCAAATGCGGTCTGATTTACAGGAGCTGCTACATAAATGTGCAATGCCAGTACCTGTCAGGACTGGAGCAAAGCTAGGAGCCGACGGCAAACCAATTCCATTGATCTTAGGCCCTAACACTGCTGTTGACCTTGACGCTGAAGGCGGTAAATTTGAGTTTGCAGAACCATCTGGTCGCAGTCTGGAACGTCATCAAGCTGAAATTCAACATCTTGAGCTACTGATGGATCGCAGTAGCCTTAACTTCTTATATGGTGCAAACATTAAGACCGCAACAGAAGCATCTTTAAGAGCCTCTCAGGTCGCTTCACAGGTCTCATCATTAACTCGCAATAAAGTCTCAAGCTTTACGACTGTTATGCGTCTCTGGGCGGCTTATAGCGGTGAGTTTGATCAAGTCACACCTGAGTCAGGCATTGCAATTAACGATAGCTTAATTAGTCGTCCTCTTGGTGCTTCTGAGATTGCTCAGCTGGTCAACCTTTACTCTCAGGGGCTTCTTTCTAAGCGCACGGTATTAGATGAATTGCAACGTGGCGGCATTCTTGATCCTGACTTGAAAGTAGAGGATGAAATTACGCGAACTGATGAAGATCATGAAGATCAAGTCGACCAAATGATTGATGATGAAACTGCTTTACAGGAAGCCGTACCTGATTCTTCGGGTTCCCAGGCATCTAATCCTGCTGCAAGTGGGGATCCTACTGATGACCTGGAAACCCCAGAAAAAGCACAAGCTGCAGCCTCACGGGCTCAGTAAACTATAAATAACAGGTATTGATCATGATTATCGCACGATTTGAATTTCTTCCTGATTATGCCGATCAGTTTTGTGAAGAAGGACAGACGATCTGTGAGATGCAATTTCCTGATTTAGTTGAAATGGTCACCTTTACAAAAGATATTGAGCATTGCCTTCTTGAAGTCCTAGTCAATGATGGGACAAACATCATTTCATTGCGGGAGATCAGCGAGTCAGCCTGATGCAACCTGAGCAAACAGGTAAGTTTTTACGCTCGCCGGCAGGATCGTTTGTGTATCAAGTGATCGGACCCTGTTGTCAGTTATTCGATCGAGAAGAATTGCCATGGCCCAGCTGTAATATTAGATGGAAAGGCAAACAACCAAGCTGGAATAGGGTCGGTAAAAGATTTGTCCCGGATTTAGCTGCTTCAAGATGTCCTAGCTATTATGTAATTGCAAGAGATTTACACGGAGACCAGTGGAATCAAGTTTTGACCTTATATCAAAACAGGCTAGATGGCGACGAAAAGCGTTGGTGGTACAGCAAAGTGCCAAGTGGAAAGCCTTATCCAATGAAGCCCTCATGACTGGTGGAACTTTTGATCGTTTGTTCTGGACTAAAATTTTAGATCGTTTGAATTTAGAGAGCCCAGGGCGTGAAGAAGCTGTCAATAAAGCTATTGAAACCGTAAGAAAAAAGAAAGAAGTTATTGAAGCTATACGAAAGCAAAAGGGCACAAAAGGAAGGAAGAAAAAATGATTACACCTGGATCTTTAGTTATTACGTTACACTATAAGAAGGCAATCTATCCTATTAGATTTCGATGCAGCAAGATACAGAAGGCTTTTGGCAACTTGTTGAGAGTACACAAGAAAAATCAGGGTCTGTAGTCGCCTTAGCTTTAATTTTACTGTTCGGAATTTTTTATTTCGGATCTGTATTTCTGGCGGCATGGGCTGTATCCGCAACATTTGGCTCTGGTTATTGGATGACGTTGTTAACTGTATTCTTACTTAAGCTGACGTTACAATGAAGAAACGACAGATGTTAAGTGGTTCAAAGTATCGATGGTCGCAACTTAACTGAAGTTGTTTATAAGACTTGCACAAAATGCAAAGTCTCTAAGCCAGCTACTACACTTTCTTTTCATCGTGACAGGTGTAATCCAGATAAATTGTCATATCAATGCATCGCTTGCCGAACTGAGGTAGCAAATAAAAATATTGATCGCGATAGAAAACGTTGTAGAGATTATTATGCAAGCAATAAGAAAAAAATATTAGAACAAAGAAAAAATTCTCCGCGAAATGTCAAAGGCTATAAATACGGCCCGGACGATAGACCAAGCAGGAAACAGGAAGCCGTTGCTTACCTTGGAGGGAAGTGTCAGTGCTGCGGTTTTAATAAATGTTTAAGTTCTTTGCACTTTCACCATAGAGATCCAGCCGAAAAAGAAGGTAACTGGAGTAAAGTGGTCGGTTGGAGCCGAGTCAGAAGAGAGAAAGAACTTGATAAGTGCGATTTGTTATGTGCAACTTGCCATTTCGGTTATCACAGCGGCGATGTTATTTATGACGAAAACGGTTATACTTGGAAGGTAGACCATCCTAATTACGCGAGTATGGCGGAATCGGTAGACGCACCAGACTTAAAATCTGTTGACCTTTAGGTTGTGAGAGTTCAAGTCTCTCTACTCGCATTTTTTTTATTATGGATTGTTTTCTCTGCGGCCACATCACAAATCTGACCCAATCATGGCGGATGGAAACTACTGTCCGGCGCTATCGCGAGTGCCCAAATTGTGGTAATAAATTCTTTACCTACGAAATACCAGAAGAAATGCTTAAAACTGCTGATCAGTATGTCAATCGCGCTGCATACGATTGATTTCTAGGTTATTTTGGCGTATTGTGGATGGGTCTAACTAAACCATTTATGAACACTTCAACCCAAAAGCCTTTAAGAGTAGTAACCCTTCCTTCTGTCCCAACCAAATTTGTCGCCGTCAAGTCTAGTAACTTTCGGATGGTAACGCAAAGAGCTGTTGACGAAGTCGTTAATTACATCAGAAAACCAGAGCCAAAAGAATGGTCATTTTCTAATACCAGTATTGAGGTAGATGAAGACTGTACACTCACAGTTTCTATTCAAGATAATCCTATCTTACGTGTAACAAGGACTGACGACAACAAAGATTTTGATAAGGTATTTGTTTTTGCTGGCGGCGTTTATGACCATGATGGTAATCCATCAGACACCACTAAAGAACGTTTAAATGGTTTGTTAAACGCTTTGGGCTGGTGTGGCGTTATTCCTCCTCGGGTTCGTGTTTTCTTTGATCCAGAGTTTAGTCTTACTTATTTTGGTAGCGGCGAAAATAAAATAGCTTTGAACTACAATTATTGTGTAATGGCAAGCATCTTAGCATCACCAACTGAATTTATTTTTGATAATGACATGATTATCCCAAGGAATCCTACTGATAGATAAGGTTCTATCATGGCTAAGCGGGGGCTCTACTCAAACATCCACGCCAAGCGAAAGCGTATTAAGGCTGGAAGCGACGAAAAGATGCGTAAGCCAGGGAGTAAAGGTGCCCCGTCTGCCAGTGCCTTTAAAAAGGCTGCAAAGACTGCTAAGAAGAGGAAAAAATAATGGCTGAAAAGAAAGATCCTAGGCTTAAACGGGCCGGTGTATCGGGCTACAATAAACCAAAAAGAACACCAAGCCATCCTAAAAAAAGCCATATTGTTGTGGCAAAAGAAGGTGACAAGGTAAAAACGATTCGTTTTGGTCAGCAAGGTGCAAAGACAGCAGGAAAGCCAAAGGCTGGTGAAAGCCAAGCGATGAAAGATAAAAGGGCTTCATTTAAAGCACGCCATGCGAAAAATATCAAAAAGGGTAAAATGTCAGCAGCATATTGGGCTAATCGTTCTAAATGGTGACCATCGAAAAACAGTTACGTGCTATCTTTTGTGGTAAAGTAAATGTCGCAAAGGCAGCCCATGACTTGGATCTTGACATAAATGTTGTCAAGAAGTTGTTTGAAGAATATGTGCAATCTCATCCAAAAGAGGATTGGGAGCTTGACACGCAGCCGTGCTGGCCTTACACTTAAATCGAGTTAAATCCAAATCAATTAATTTTCATGTCAAAATCCAAAGAGCTTTGGTTATCTTTTGCTGTCGGCGTTTCATTTATGTTGTTTGTACATATTGTTGAAAGATCAATTGCTTTTCCTGTTTTAACAGAAGATATGAAAGAATTTTGCAGCCAAGGTAATATCCATCCTGATTGTCCTTAAAAATGCTGTTATAATGTAAGAAATCTTTTTTTTACAATGACAATTTCTCTCGACAAAAATCGCGATGGCGATATTATTGAAGTTGAAATGACAATTCGCATGCCGGAATTTAAAGTTTCGCAATTTACGCATGTCGGACAGTCATTTGATGATTATCGCTATGAAATCATTAATCAAGCTGAAGCGAAGCTTCGATCTTATATTGAGGCAGCCTCGAAAATCTTTGAGGAAAACGATTAATAAAAAAGGGGCGTAAGCCCCTTCTTTATTCATTTGGTCTTTTTGTTCATGGTGTGCCAAAAAGATTTGGCCAATGTTGTCAGCCTATCAGGGCTCTTAGCCTCTATTGCTTGAGCCTTGGCCCAATCAATGTTAGCAATGGTTTGCGTTTCTGTTGCAATCCTTACTGGCTGGCAATTAATGCGCGGCATTGTTTTCTTGCTTAAAGGTTACTTCGCCACGATTTGATTTAATTGAAAACAATCGTTCAATACTGATGCTACGCCATGCAGTCTTGCCTTCTTCTTTGTTTTGAACCTCACGAACCTTAATAATATCTGGATTAGTAGAAGCTTTACCAGTGCCTTTGATCTCGTTAAAGTCTCGAGGATTGAACGTAATAAAACGTCGCTCTCCGTTTTTCTTTACGAACCCGATACGGACAAATTGTGATCCAGCGTCAGCAATGATCTTGCGGATGAGTTCTTGCTTTGGTGTTGGCTTTGCCATGGGATTAGTCCCTGTTGGTGTCTGTCTACATTAACCCTTATCTTTGCTGCTGTCAAATGGAAGCTTAAACTAGTCGCTTCAATAGACATGGAGAACGAGAAAGACGGGCCAAGTCGTATTGCAGCAGTAGTACACTTATCTGTGCTTGGCTGGTCTGCAACCATCCTTACGGCTGGATATTTAAACATTATCAAGGCTGATCCAACTTTTGTTGCCAGTATTTTTACTGGTTGCTTAGCGCATTACGGAATAACAAGATCAAACCAGTCAGGCAATGATTCAGATAAGAAGACTAAGAAAGAACTACAGCCAACAACAAAACCATGAAAAAATGGCTTTTATTGATGAGTGCCGGAACATTGATGAGTCCTGGAGTGCAAGCACAGACTTATCCAAACTTCACTCAGGGCAGTATGACTTCGACGACAACCACTGTAACCGAGATCAACGAAACGATTGCGATCGAACGCATGGGTGGGGATTACACAAGCTATTCAGGCTTCAACATTACTCCGAGTGGTGCAGTTGGAGCAGATGCAACCACGTACTCAGTAACGAATGCTGGAGAAGAATTCCAATTCGAGATTGTAGAGAGGACTGCAGGAGTGATCGAAACAGAGGACATTACCAGAGTAATCGAACAAACCTCTACCAAAAACTCGCTATCGGTGTTCTCCCAATAATATTTTTTTTACCATTTAATCCAAAAGTTAACGCGCAAGAAGCAAACGCTAATGCTAACCCAATCGCTACAAGTAGCGGCTCAGTTAGCAATCAAGCGGTGCAAATTAATCAAGGTGGATATTCTGAACAAGGCTTTTCTCAAGGTCATTATTGTAATTCAAGCACTTTAACTTTTACACCATTTTATCTTGGCAACGACGTACATCCAGAGTACGTTCGTAACCAAAATTTTGGAATACAAATGACTTTTAGCTTTCCTTTAGATGGAGGAATGGTTGAATTGTGTAAATCATTAGCTAGAAAACGTTTACAGAAAGAACGCCTTGATTATTCATTGATTAGAGCACTAAAATGTGCTGAATTATTAGAAAAAGGTTTTATGTTCAGGCCTGAGAGTCCATATTCAATCGTTTGCGCCGACGTTGTACCAATCGCTCTCGACCCCAAGTCAACTTTACAAACTT
>Ga0187219_1000238_pt1 | contig 25483 bp, 43 predicted proteins | sample 13SPOviralmetaG_FD_130162 | JGI IMG/M metagenome (GOLD analysis project Ga0187219, IMG submission 130162) | Marine viral communities from the oligotrophic San Pedro Time Series (SPOT) site, San Pedro Channel, CA, USA - 13 SPOT_SRF_2010-07-21... | ecosystem: Environmental > Aquatic > Marine >... | reverse complement strand
TAGATCTCCATCTCCTTGAATTATAAAAGGATGAGTTATCTACATCTCTCATATGGCTTGGCCTTACTGGAATCCATGGCCTTTGTTTACCTTTAGGAAGTGTAGGCATATAATTTGTCTAATAGTTGTTGAGGAGTATATATCTTTAATTCGTTTGTGTAATTCTTATATATCTGAGTAAACTCTTTCTCTTCTTCATTAAATGTCCAGAATGATTTAACTCCATTGGTTATTTGTTTCTTTAATATGTTCTTAATGTTATTGTATTTCATTTATTAAGGTTTTATATTTAATTAATAGTTTAATAGAATCTTCATTATTGCTACATCTTTTAGATACCCTTATGTATATAATCCATAAGAATCTTTTATATATAGATGAGGTTTTACCATCATTAAAGATTACATATCTTTGATTAGGTAAGTTAGTTGATGCCCATTGTATTGTAAATAGATTCATATATTTATTCCCAACAGAAGTAAACCTTTATTCCTTTTACTTCTTTTATTAATATTCTTTTACTCCATTCCTTTTCTTTTATATCCTTATTCCATTTAGGATTCTTGCTATTCAACTTACGTTTCTTTGCCATTATTCACTAATTAAAAAATAATATTCAGTATCAACTTCTAATATATATTCCATGTTCTTGCAGTAGTCTAATAGTTTTGTTCTTTCTTTTGATTCCCACATATCATGGCATCCTTTATGTTCTCCGACACTTAAACAATGGTACGTTATATTTCTTTTATCAGTTACTAAATCTTTTCTTCTACTTCTTGGAATGATATGAGAATGAGATAAGTTAGTTGATCTTCCACATCCTGTACAATAATGGCCTCTCTCCTCTGCTATCTCGTTATAAATAATAGTTAGCCTTCTCTTCTCTTTCTTTTGTTTATCGCTAATCTTTTTCATTCAAGTAACTATCTATTAAATCTAATATAGCTGGTAATCCTTTTACAACCTCAGCCTTATAACCTCTTTCGTTTAATGCTTCTATCCATTCCTTTTGTTCCTTTGTAGCTCTTCCTTTTATTGTTTTTATCTCAAGAGCCAACCCATGATAAGTTATTCCATCTACTGTTCTACTCTCGTAAATAAATAAATCTGGAAACCCCTTAACGTAACCAGTTTTGCGGGCACGATTCCTCTGAGATTGAAATGGTTGATATTGTCCTCCAAGAGATGCACAATACTTTACTTTAGGATATTGTAATTGAATATACTTAATAACCTCACTCTGTAATCTTTCTTCACTCATTCGGAAGATTAATGTTTAATGTATCATTTGCCCAATAAAAAACTTCCTGAGTTAATTTAGCAAACTCTTCCTTTGTTAATGTTGTTGTACTCTTTAATCCTTGATGTATCTCTCCATCTATTATTTCTTCTTTTAATAAGAATTTATATTTTAGAATAGAATGTATTTCTTGTTTTTCGTTTCCAGTTTCATCAGATATTAGTTCTATCCATTTCCACCATAGTCTGTTCTGAGCGTTTGTTCTAATATCTTTTGCTTCTCTAACTTCAATAACAATTTTAATATCATCATCAAATTTAGCAATATCATTTAAGAATTTTGCCCTATCATCAAACACAATCTTTCCTTTAATTATTTTTCCAAAAGCTTTCAATGTATTTTAATATTTTTGTTATTATATGCAATACACAAAGTATTGGTAGTAAAAATATAATATTAAGTAAAAGAGTAATGTTCTTAAAAGTTTTATATATTAATTCCATTTTACAAATTTATAAATTATTTTTAAATATGTTTCTTTTGTTTTGAAAGTTGTAAACATCATTTTGTTAATTATCCTCAATTAAAGAAATAACAAAATCAAAAGTAACATCAGTGTAATTACAGATATTATAAATATTATAAACTTTTAATTGTGTTGGATCTTCCATATATTTTTTTAATGTAACAGAATTAGTAGTTGATATTTGTAATATATCACAAATCATTATATTGCTAAAACCCTCCTCATTTAAAAACCTATGTAGTTGAGAATGAATCTCTATATGTTTGTGTGGTTTTCTCATAAGTTCCAATACTTTAAATTAAGAATATATGGATTGCTTTCATTTTCTTTATACCATTCTTTGAATTTAGTTTCCATTTTAAAGTTCCAACTATCTTTAATTTGCCATCCGTTTTCTTTCATTAAATAACTTATCAATCTATATTGTTGTAACTCTGTTCCAACTACAATAATATCTCTTCCAAAATATTCACAATCAACTTTATGTTGTACTCCATCAGCTATTGTATTAATTGAAACCTGAGAATTTTTAATTTGTGTTGGTTTTAATAAATGATTTGTTGCTGTTATCTTTTTTGTTTCCATCCATTTGTTATCCCAGAATCTTCTCTTATTTATGTTTATTTTAGGTATTATCATTTCTTTTGTTTTTCGTATTCAGAATTTAATTGTATTGATGGATCTCCTTTTAATAATATTCTACTCAAACTTTTATCCATAAGTTTCTTTGCCTCTTTAATGTTTGGAGCGGTTATTATAAAGTCATCTTCATCAAATCCTCCATAACTTGGAATCCATCCATAATATATTACTCTGTATTTTTTCATTATAATAGTTTTTTAATAGTTAATAATCCTGTTCCTTTCTTTGGCCTGTATAATCTTTTATCTGGTCTATAAGTTACTTGATTGTTCTTTTTCCATATATCTTCATCTATCAATTTCTTCTGAGCTCTTAACCATATATAATAAGTTTGTACATTCAGTACAAAACGATCTCCTCTAATTCCTGAGCGGAAGGCCTCCTCTACCATATTCCAACTCATGTTTCCAAAATCTCTCATCAAATCCTCTGCAAGAGTAGAAGCAAGAATTAATATATCTTTATCTGACTTTGTTTGTCCTAATTGAACTAAAGTATTTGATATTAGTCCTATGCATTTTTTAGTTAGTTCTTTCATTATTTCTTTTTTATTAATTCTATAAATACAACTGTCTGCATGCCTAATAAAATACCTAATAATAAAAATATCACTTCTTGTTCTGTCATTTCATTTAGTTTTTATATTTTTCTTCTAATAAATTTAATGCTCCAACATAAGAATCTATTTGCGCGTCTATTTTTGATGTTTTTTTATTGTTCCATTTGTTATCATTCTTGGACCAAGTTTTTAAACGCCTTTCAGTGTTCCATGTTTTTTGCATTGACTGTCTTGTTTTACCAGTCTTTGATTCTTCACTCCAATATTCTATAAAATCTTCTTTCATTTCTTTTGGATAGTTCAAGTCTTTAATTTCATCAATCCAATATATCTTATTTATATTAGTACTTATTTTAGTATTAGTACTTATTTGTGTGCAGTTTTCCACATCTGGTTTTTTAAGTTGTGGTTTTTTGGTATGTGGTTGTTCATAAATAAGAAGTTCCCATTTAACAACCTTTCCACTAAGATTTGTTACTCTGTTACGTTCTACATATCCAAACTTGTTTAATTCCTTTAGAATTGAGTAAACAGTGTTCTTTGACTCTTTAATTATCTCAACTAATCCGTTTACAGTTAAATCCCATGAATCTGGTAAAGATAAAATCAAACTCATCAATCCTTTTGCTTTCAAACTCAAATCTTTTCTTCTTAATATCTCATTAGAAATAATAGAATAGTTTTTACTTTTCTGGATTCTTTTTATGTTCATTCTTTATAATATTCTATTCCTGAAATTGATTTTTTGATTAATTTAATTTCAAAATAAACCCTCAATATATTTTTAAAATTTGCTTCAAATATTGGAATTAATCTTTTATTAAAAATTAAAGCTCTTTCTACCACATAATCAACAAACTTTTTATTGTTAAAATTTTCTAAAGAATTAATTTTATATCTAAATTTTACAAAATCGCTTCTTTTCCATCTTTTGTGCCCTGATTCTCCAAATGTTATAATAATTCCTTTTTGAGCTATTTCCAAGGAATAATCAAAGCATTCAAAACAACTCCCATAAGGATCTAAATCTACTAAATCAATTTTATTATTTCTGAATTTATGCAAAAAATCAAGTGAGTTTAAATTATAATCACAATTATTTTTTGCATCCTTATCATTATCAACAACTTTAATGTTTTGCATTTTAATATTGTTCTTGTAAAATGAATTTCCAGCATAAACATCAAAAATTGTTTTAGGTTTTATTATTTCAACAAATCTTTCATTTAATAAATATTTTTGTTTTCTATGTGATTTATTATAATTATCATTATTTTGATTGATTCTTTTATTTTTAATTGAAATAGAGGTTTCTGTTCTATTTAATTTTTTTGCAATTTCCTTTATTGTTAATCCATCCTTTTTTAATTTTTGTAAAAGTTGAATTTCTTTTTCCTCCCATTTTTTAGGAATTGACTTTATAACACCATTTAATAAATTTTTATTCATAACATTTTTTTAATATATCTTGGCATAATTCAGCAGGAACAATACTTCTTTGATAATTATTTTTTAATCCTAAAGTTCCAGAAGAACTACCTCTTGGAGCGGCCTCATGATGGCATTTTCTGTTCCCAACCCGACAAACTGGCCTTGGAATCCAACCATTTTGATTGAACAAACCATGTAAATTATTTGTCCATATATCTGTAAATTTCATATTTTGGTGCCCATATTTACAATATGTAACAAGAGCCCTATCGAATTGTTTCATTATTTCCATTTTTCTTAAAAGGCCCATTGGATTCTCAATAAAAAAAAATTTAGGATTATAATATTTAATAATTTCTATTGTTTTTTTTACATATAACAAATGAGTTTTTGCCTTGTCGTTTTTAGGTGTTTTGTCATGATTCCAATAATGATAACAAGAAGCAATTGAAAAAGTTGTGCAAGGAGGGCTTGCCCAAATAACATCTGGAACAAAAGAAATTTTATCAAAATCAAAATCTAATATATCTACCACATAATCTATACCATCAAAATCTTTTATATCTACTGTAAAAGTTTCATATCCTAATTTTTCAGCTTCTTTACTGAAAGATCTACTACCCGCAAATAATTCTAAAACTTTCATTCAAAATCAGTTTGTTCTCCAGTTCCTCCAAACATAACAGATTGTTTTTCCAGAGCGTTTAATATTTCTATTTGAGATGTTATTCTTTGTTGTAAACTTTTGTTATTATCCTCCAGTTCTTGAATGTTTTTTGCAACATAATAACCTTTAGAGTTAGAACACAATCCATAAAGTAAATTATTTACTCTAATAAAGTGTATTATCTTTCTCAATCTAACTCCAATCAGATTCATTTTGTCGCAAATGATCTTGGAAGTAACTGCATTTTCTTTTCCAATTCTTTTTCCGATACCTTTAATAATTGATGGAACTTTTTTAAGTTCATCATCTGTTAATTCATCTGTTAGTTTTTCAAATCCTCTGAGCATAAATTTAATTTTTTAAATAACAATTCTATTTCTTTTAATGTTAAATTATGAGTCATTACTTCCAAGAGTTTATTTTGAGAATAAACATCATCAGTCATTTCTTTCACTATTTCAAGAGCTTGAGATACTGGATTCATTAGAATGGCATATCATTAGGAATAATCTCTTTAAATTTTTGTTGATTCATTTTATTCTTATATTCATCAGTATTTTTTATCTGATCTTTAATCCATTCTGGCTGTTGTTCTAACCAATCTTCATTAAAGTTATCTTCATAATTAAATATGAATGAATCATTAAATTGTTTTGGGCATTTAGTTCCTTTTGTAATTCCTGAAATACTTCCTATTTGAGCAAATTCATTTCCACTCTTTGAAGTTTTATGGATTATAGATATATTACATTCTTTGCTAATTAAATTAGTTACATCAAAATGAGCTAATTCTTTATTTGTAAAAGATTTACCTCTCCATCCTTCCAAATCTCTTCTTAGATTAGACTTCTCATGTAATGATAAAGTATATTCTTTGTCAATTGACATAGGTTTTTTTCCTCCTCCAAAATCTCTCATTTCATGTGGTAATTCAAAAGTAACTCTAATTTTATTTGAATATTTTGTTTCTCCTTGCCATTCCCATTCAACTGTTCCAATATGGATCATAGAATAACATCTTGCAATATGAGTTCCAGATGGAACTATTTCTCTTTTTGTTTCGGTGTTTCCTGTAGCTAAAATTCCTTTCATAGTTTTTTTTATTTATTTAATTTTTTTTTAGTATTTTCTTTTAATGATCTTTTTCTCCAATATTCTCTAAAATATTCTTTTCTTGTTTTTTTAGATACAAAGCCATTTTTTTTATCTATTAGATTTTTATATTCTGCAGAATCTTCTTCTGTTTTCCCGCTATATTTAAACCAATCATCCATTTCAATATGATTAGATTCCCAGTTTTTAATTTCTTCTTTTTTCTTTTTATATTCTTCTATGAAACATTTAACTTTTGAACTCTCTAATTGTTTGCTTTCTTGATAATCCGCAAAATATAAAAATGTTTCCCATTCCGTTGCAACAGAATCATATTTCTCTATTTCAAATTCTAATTTATTCTTTAAGTAGATGCTGGTTGCATGATGCATTCCATCAATATATTTTTTAATATCATTATGAGGTACTTTAAATACTTTCCATAAATAATAGTTATAATACATTCTAGCGTGAACTTTATTTTGTTTTCTACTCTTCATTTGAATTATATCCTTTTCTAATACTTTAAACATAGCCATTAGAGCTAATCTTGCTGGTTGTAGCTTTTCTTCCATTTTAATTGGTTGCATAATAAATAAAAGAAGCTGTCAAAACTGCCATTAAACTTAAAGTTAAAATACGATAAAGTATTTCAGATTTATCTAACCTTTTAATTTTTTCCACTTTGTAATTATGTGATCCATTTGCAATAACAAAATTTGCAGTTTCTTTTGTATTAAAGTAATGAATGAATCCTGTTTTTTTGTGAGTTATTTTATACATTGTTTTTTTTAGTTAATTATTATTTTAATGTTTTTTATATAAATTACTTTCATTTCCACAATAATCAAATTTAGAAACTATAATATGAGATGCAGAATATCCGTTAAATTTAGCTGATTTATCAAAATCTTTTTTAAATAATGATTTTGCCTTTCTTTCAGTTTCAGCCTCTATAATTCCAACTAAAGCAAATTTTGTTTCTTTATAATCTCCAAAACCAAATTCTGCTGTGTTATCTGTTATTGTTGTTTGTGTTAATACTTTAAATTTCATTTTTTTAGTTTTATTTGTTAAACTTGGTACAAATATAAGTAAGTTTTTAACATCTACAAACTTTTTTACATTTATTTTTAACCTAGCAAATGAAAGTTTTTTGGTTTTTTGTGTGTTTTAGTTACTAACATTTCGTTGATTTTTCGTTAGTTTTGACGTAAACTATAAAAAAAGGAGCTGAATCCCCTTTAAAAAAAGGTATTTCTTTTAAAGTATTCAACTCCCTTTTCAACTAAACAACGTACTATTTAACAAATATGGAGCAATATTATATAATTATTTTGAATATTGTTTCTTTTTTATGAGTTTTTTGTGCACTCTTTGCATTATAAGCAAATAATTCTTCTTTTATATTATAACCATCCCATCCGTTTGTTTCCTGTAAATCAATCCTTACATCATGCCTTCCATCATCTGTAAAACAATAGATATTCTGAGCGGCTGTTCCACTTAAATTTAAAGCATTTTCACTGTACGCATTACTCCCAACAAGACTGGCACTCCTTGCAATATTATCTCTAATCATTGTTTCATGTAAATGACCGCAAATAATAAAATCAATTATAACTCCTTTTGCACTATATTTACTTATTACTTTTCCAACTTGATTTGAATCCATTCTTCCTAATTGATGGCCGTGGATTACCAACATATTTTTTCCATTAATCTCAACAACTAATTCAAGAGCATCTCCTCTCAAGAAATTAATATCTGGTAAAAGCAACCTCAACATTTCAAATATTGTAAAATCATAGTTATCAGAAGCAACCATATCAACCCATCCAAGTTCAAAATTTACTCTTGATTCATTTCCAGTAACACAACAAACCTGAACTTCTGCAATTTCGTTAATATCCAATATAAAATGTTTTAATAAATGAACTCCTAAAAAGGTTGCTTTTGCTCTATTAGTAGCCATTGATAATTTTTCATCAAGGCGTCGGTCGCTGTTAATGAGGTCGCCAGTTATACAAATCAATACTTTATTTGCTTTGTGGAATTTAACATATTCTTTAACTTTATAAGCGTATTTTTGTAGTCTTTTTGATGCAATATCAAAATCATATTTATTGGACTCTAACTCTACAAGTTCATTAAAATGAGTATCTGCAATTTGAACAACTATAGCAGCTTCAGTGTTATGTTTCTTTTTACTCAGTTTGGTCTTTAAACTCTCTCTCTTTAATAGTTTTATGATTTCGGTATTATACTCTATAAGAGCGTTTTCTTGTCTTGTTCCCTCTCTAAATGATTTTCTTTCTATTCTGTTTAAATCCTGGAACTTTTGTTTCTGTTTTGCAAGTCTAATATTATATTCAACAATATCTTTATCTGCAATTAAATAATGAACAACCTCTCTTATCTTTTTTCTCAGTGTATCTACTGAAACATCCAGTTTGTATTTATCTATAAGGAAACTGGATATCTCAATATAATTTTTCCCATTGTCAAAAAGCTCTAATATCTCATCCTTATAATTTAGATATTTGCTCTTCATTTATTTACTTCTTTTTATTCATATCTGCAAATCCCTGTCCAAGAATAAGAGCTCCAATACTCATAAGAATATTGTTTACTTCATCTGGATTCAAATTAAAAGTATCGGCAAAAATGGTTGTAAGTACCCCTATAACCATATACCAGAATTTACGAGAATTACCCATTCCCCTTAAAATTATTGTTTGTAACCAATTTTTTAACATTTTGTAAAATTTTAATTATAAGAAAGTATTTCAGCTCTTTCTATTAGCTGTTTTCAGTAAATCCAGAGCCTGGGATTAGTACGTTCTTCATCAATGTCTATATGGCAGAAATTGCCTTTTTCTTTTCCCCCAGCTATTCCAACTCTAAATGGTAATCCTAATTCATGAACTAATTGTAAAGCATGGCCTACAAAAAGAGCTCTCTTTACACTATCTGAAATTGCAATATCAGCAGCCAATCCTTTTAAATGTGGAGATTGTCCTTTTTTAGCTGTTTTATATCCTCTATCTCTTAAGGATTGTTGATAGGCTGCTGTTCTAAAACCACTATTAACTCTAAATGGAAAATTACATCTTGATCTTAATTCATCAATAAAATCCAAGAATAAAGGACTCATATTTTTTCCAGATCCTTTTTCATCTGGAGAATCAAACTCAGATATTTTAAAATATCTCATATTGTAAAATTATAAAAAATTATATAATAAAACATTGATTGATTGAAAGTTATTAACTTTATGTTGTTTACTTCTTGGATAATTTATAAAATTTATAGATAGTGAAAAGTATAGCTAATGTCAGTGAAATAAGGGTAAGTATGTTATTACATTCAGTTAGCATAGTTGCGGAAGCTCCTCCGTTTGCTAATAAAACTTGAGTTGTATCTTTCATTTTTGTTTTTAATTTTGTGTTAATGTAACTTTTCCCCCATATATTCTGTTGGAGGTAGCCGTTACTTTTACTAATATTAATAAATAATTTGTTGATGATGATGCAACAGGAGAAGATAATTCAATTAATGCTCCATCAGTTGTTCCTGTTCCAATTGCACTTCCTATTCCGTTTGCGTTTACATTACATTCATAAACTTCCACTACCTTTGATGTATTAGAGCCAAAAACAGCTGCATGAGTAGCAGATGTTCCATAGGGAATGTTTACTGTTGCAACCATTTCTTGAGCAGCATCTCCCACTTGTAATCCTGAATTTGCTGAATCTTTAAACTCTAATGCTTCATATGCTCCATCTTCATTAATCATAAAATCTCTTGGAAGAACTTTTACATAAGTTGGATCAACTCCTGTGATTTCATAATGTCCTAATTCATCAAGAGTTATTGGTCCAATAGAATCAGCCGTTACTGGCATTCCTCCTATTGTTCCTTCTGTTTTTCTTTGATATTGAAGATACAGATTTTCTTTGTTTATTTCAACTCTATCTCTTCTCTGTATTGGAAAAGATAATGCAACTGAATCAACAGTAATAGCAGTTGAAGCGGCTGCAGTATCAGCTCCAACAGTAAATTCTTGGCCTACAATTGTAAATTTATCTCCATCTTTTAAAGCTATGCTGGTTGAAGTAACAGCTATTGAAGTAATAGTAGCTCCATCATCATAATCAGCTGTTAAAAGCCCTATAGCAAAAGAATTACTAATTTCTTCTTTATTTAATTGAGTTATATTATTTACTCTTTTTATCATGGATTCGTTTTTATTGTAGATGTTCCAATTGTTGTTGTTGGTACATTATAATTAATTTCAACCATGTTTAGATTCCATTCATCCATTGATAAATTAAATGTTCCTCTCATTAAAATAAATTCTTTTCCATTTACATCTTCAAGTTTTGATAATGGATTCATAAACTTTAATTTTGTAGAGCCTGAATAATATTTATCATTTACTGCCAAAGCACTTGTTCCACTGGATGTTAGTATAGATTCACTTTGGTTGTATAATATATTTTTACTTAATAAAATAAGTAAATTCTGATCATAAGTTAATGTTGAATAATCATAAGAAGATGTTCCTCCATTCCAAACATAAATTCCCTGTGCCCATTTACCATCAGAATCCACAAAAATCCAAGCTGAGCCAGTATATATTTGGATTGTACTAAAAGTATTAGCTCCAGTTCCATCTCCATATTTTAATTCTCCAATATCATATACATAAGAATCCGTATTATTTGATTGAGTTAATTCTGTTGAAGATGAGGCTGTTCCAAATGTAGAACTTCCAGAAGCTATTGGAGTAAACTCGCTTAAATATTGAGGAGTTAAATTTAAGTCTATTGTATCTGTATAATTAAAAGCGTATTTTGTAGGTACTTTCTTTACTGCAAAAACTGTTCCATCTGCATTAAGGCCTCCAGTAGATGGAGAGGATGTTGTTATTCTTCCATGAGAATATAAAGCTGTTTCTCCTTGAGATTCCACTTGATTTGTATCAGTAGGATCAAATCCTGTAAAAGTGTAAAATTGAAAATCCCATTCTCCATCAAAAGCTGAATCTGTTGGAATTAAATTTGAAGTTCTGTTTGTTATGGTGTTAGTAGTTGAATTAAATACCTCTAAAGTTACTGGAGCTGTAGTTCCTGTATTAGCAGGAATCCACATATATTCCCTAATATATTCTTGATTATTAGAAAGAGGGTATTGCCCAACTGCACTCATCCATCTTAATTCAGCAACTGTTCCTGTATATTTAAACAAAGTCATATTATCAGCATCTCCCCAATCTGATGTTGATGGTTTTGCTCTTATAGTCCAAAGAGTTTCCATTTTTATATCTACATCCGCTGTGTTACTAAAATCACAATAAATTTTACAAACAAATCCCTCTAATTCTTTTGCATTAGTTAATTGCATTGTTTGTTCTAATCCATTTAAGTTTGCGGTTTGTTTATATTCTACATAAGCTCCAGAAGTTGGCCAAGTTGTTGGAGTTATACTTCCTGTATTTTCAGTTAAAAATAACGGAAAACCATTAAAAAGATTGTTTCCAGCATTTTCGCTATATGTTCCAGTTGTTTTTTTAATAGCAGGTAATCCTTGATAATTTCCTCCTGATAATTTTTGTAACCCCTCTCCAACATTAGTTGCATTTTCAAAAATCATTTTATACAATGAGTAATTTGTATTTCCTAAATAATTGTTATCTGCTTTTGTTCCTCCTGTGTGAAAATATTCTCTTGTGGGAATGTTTATTGGAGTTGTATATGGAGATACCCCACTTTCATCAGTGTTATATTCATTTAACTGTATAAAATGGAATGTATTATTCCAGTAAACTAATCTCATTCCAAAATTAATGCAAAAATCTTTTAGTACATCATAACAATTAGGAACATTCATATAGCCGTTTTCATCCTGAGTATAAAAAGGCCTCATAGATAATTTCATGTTTGCTAATGGGTCTGTTCCAGCTGCAGGAGTCATATCTTCATACCACCAATTAAAAGCCGTTTGAATAGTATAATTTTCTAATTTTGGAGAGCCTGTATCAGCATCATCAGATTCTAATAATTGGCCTACATTATCCAACAAACGAATTATCCATGAACTTGAGTTTCCAATTATTTGTTGGAATCCAGCATTATCCCAAGTATCTTCCCTAACATAAGGATAGGTTGGAGTAGCAGGAGTTGGCTCTGTTGAAATTTCTCTTAAAAAAGGTATTTCTTTTAAAGTAGCAATACCATCAATTGCTGTTAATGTACTTTCATAAGGATATGAAACATCCTGCCTTGTTTCTAAATCCATTATTAAATAACCACTCCAAATAAAACTTCCAGTTGTTCCAATTCTTATTGTAATCCAAACATCTTTTTCTTGTTTATTTGTTCTTATCTCATTTATAAAAATTTGTTGAGTATCATTTTCAACCATAACAGGAAAAGATAAAGTGGAAGTAAGTATTGGAGAATTTTTATCATCCACTTTTTCAGATTCATAACCAATCTGTGCACCGCTTGGCCCTAAAGTCCACTCATGAGAAGCCCCTGTTCCATCCCACCAAATCGTCGCTGTATATGTTGTTCCGTTAGAACTTTTTATTGTTGAGGTTGCATATTCATTTAATGCATAACTTGCTCTAGCCATTATACTGTTCTATTTCTGTTAAATTTTGTTCTCTCATTACTTAAATAAATGTCATTTCCAACTAATCTTCCCTCTACTATTATATTTTGATTTCCTGTTCCCATCATTGATTTAAGTTTGTCTAAAGGTGCCACGACCTCAGGATTTGAAGCTGCTCCTGGATATTCTCCAATAAGAGCTGTTGTAGGTCCTGTTACAATCCCACCTTCTTTTAACCCTAAAACATCTGCTTTTGCCATTGAAAATGCTGTTGCAATATCACCAGCCACGCCAGGACCACCAATTAAAAATTTTATAGCGGTAATAACAGCTAATTGGATAAGGAGTTGTTTAATAGCATCTTTTAAATTTTCCATAAATGAACTAAAAAAACTTTCTTGACTATTAGCAGCATTCATAGCAGCGCTAAACATTATATCTTCAAATAAATCTAATGTTGCATTAAATTGTTTTTGTGCTTCTATTAATCTAAAAAGTTCAACTGAAAATTTGCTTGCACCTGCCGTAACTAATGGGAATTTTTTTGCATATTCTTCCATTCCCTTAATTATCGGATCTAATTCTCTTGAATATTCTACTGTTGCAGCTGCTAAATCTTCTGTTGGTGTTATATTATCACTCATTAAATTTCCAGCAGATGCTAATTTTGCCATATATTCTTCAAAACCCTCTGGAGCGTTAAGAGTTAATTCTTTTGCAACATCTTCATATTTTGCTAATTCTTCCGTAAGGGCTTCAATATACTTTTTAGATCTTTCTTTTCCATGTTCTTTTGTAACTTCGTCAAAAGATTTTAATCCAAAAATTTGAGCTTTAATAGCTCTGTCCGCTTCAGCAAATTGTTGGAAAAAGTCCATATCATCCCAAGCTGCCCCCATATCAAATGTAGCCTTAGTTAATTCTTTAAATGTTTCAGTAATTAATTCTTGAGTTCCAGCCACCTTAGCTTGATGCATCATGGCTGCGGTATGCTTGTCAATAGCATTAGTAACATTAACCTCAGCAATATTTTGTAAATTTAAAGTTTCATTTAATCCAACAAGTTTATTATTCAGAACAGTTATTGCTTTTTTTCTTGAATTATCAGAAAGAGTTTTATCTCTTGCAATTGCTAAATTACTTTTCAATAATCTTTCTTCTTCTTTTGCTTGTACTTGTGCATTTACATTTAAATCAAATAGAGATTGAGAAGCTTTTTCAGCTCCATCAACTGCTGTTGTATAATCATATATAGCTTTAGCAGCTATAACTATAGCAGCAGCTGCAAGAAGCCAAGGATTAGCCACTATCATTTTTCCTAATTTTCCAACTAAAGGAATTAAAGCTCCAATTCCAATAGAAAGTTTTCCTATAATTACAAGAACTGGCCCTATTGCAGCTAAAATTAATCCCCATTTAACAATGCTATCTTTTGTAGCATTACTCATTCCATCTAATTTCTGAATCATTTTAATTGCCCAATCTACAAACTGTTTTACAAAAGGCATTAATTTCTTTCCAAGCTCTTCCCCTAAATCTCCTAATTGATTTTTCATTTGAATTAAAGGACCAGCACCAACTAAGGCAGCTGCCTCAGCTTGTCCATCAAATTTATCTGTTAAAGCTTCTGTTAATACAACAGCTCTCTCTTGTTGTCCAGTAACTCCTTTTAAACCAGTATCAAAATAACGAGCTAAAGCGTCTGTTGTTGTAGAAACACTTTTAGAAACTAAAGAAGTTGCTGCTGTTAAATCCATCCCAAGAGCTGTAGCCATGTTTTGAATTTGTGGCATCAACATTACAATCTGCTCTTCTGTTAATCCTAAGGAAGCTAACAATGCTTGAGATTCTATTGTAGCTTCATCTCCATATAAAGTTGTTTTTTGTAATTCCTTAGCTTGTTCAATTAATCTTTTTTGAATATCCTCCCTTCCTTTTAATGCAGTGAGTAGTTTTGTTTCGGCCTTTGCTTGTTCATCAAAAGCCTTAATAGAAGCAGCTCCCAAAGCTAAAATAGGAAGAGTTAATCCCACTGTCAATGATTTCCCAGCTTTAGCTACACTTTTCCCAAACTTTTTAAGTTTCTTGGACGCTTTTTTCATTGCTCTATCAAACGCTGTTAAATCAGCAGCAAATTTGAAATTTAAAAAACCAATTGCTTTACTTGCCATGTTCTATTCTTTTTTTATATAACTCTGCTTTATTTTTCAAATCTTCAAAATCTATTTTAGTTGTATCTTTTTCCCAATCAAATTTAAGTAAATCAGTTGGTTTAATACTTTTATTTTTAGGAAGCTGAATGTTTAATAATAAACAGGTGCTCCATCTTGTACGCTCCCAATCACTCCTTTGCCTCATGTTTTCTAACTCATGGAATCCATCCACTTTATTCCAAAATTCTCTTGGCAACATATCATAAAAATCATCAACATTCATTCCCAATTGCCCGAATGCTATCTGTTCCAGTTTTGGCCAAGTTAGCTCTATTTCTTGGCTCTCTTGGCCTTCGGCTTTTTTTCGTTTCCATCTCCCATTGCTCTTGCAAGTATCTCAAAAGCTTTTTCCATACAATCCATGTTTCCATCAAACATATCAGTTACATCATCTAAAGAGTAATTAAATGGTTGTTTTGATGCTCTGTAACCATCTTCTATTCCACAATATATTAAACTAAAAGCATCATTAAAAGTTAATTGTCCTGATGCTAATTTGTTTAAATCATTCATTGTTGCTCCAGTCATTAAACTGTACTTCCTAAGAGCATTAAATCCAAAGCGAACTGCCATTTTATGTTCTCCAATTTCTAAAATTTCATATTTCATTTTTCTAAGTTTTTGTCTTTTCTGATATTAAAAGAAACCAACCCCCGCACTCAGAAAAGAAAACGCAAGGGCTGGCTCTAAACTAATTATTACGGAGTTGTATCAATCGTTTGAACTAAAGGTCCAGATCCTTGAAAACTAACTGTAAAAGTAGCTGTATCTTCTGTGGCGGCTGTAATGCTAGCTGATGTAACCCAAGCTGTTCCAACGTATTTTGTCCATCCCTCTCCTGTTGTGGATTTTGATCCCCATGTTAATTCAAAAGATGCTCTTGTATATATGTAATCTGTAAACATTTCACTCAATGTTCTTTTTGTAATTGGATTCCCATCTGGTTGAAGCCATGCATAAAGAGCATCACAAGAAACATCCCAGTTTCTCATTCCCTCCATGTTCTCTTCCCAACCTCCACTTTCTTTTGAAGAAGTAGATCTGGTGCTATGATTAATGTTTATTGTTGCGTTTGTACTATAAGCCACGAGATTTGCTCCCACATACACTCCTAACTCAGTTCCATTTAATTGTCCATCTTGTACTGCCATTTTATTTTATTTTTTTATAGATTAATATTATGCGTCAACAGCTTGAGTTAAAGTACTTGTACCCTGAAAAGAAACTGTAAAAGTTGCTGTATCTTCTAAGGGAGCTGTAATACTTGCTGAAGTCAGCCATGCCGTACCAGTGTATTTTGTCCATCCATCTCCTGCTGTAGTTGTGTTTCCAAAAACTATTTCAAAACTTGTTCTTGTTGCAATATATGCTGTAAACATATCACTTAATGTTGTGTTTGTTATATCTCCTCCTGCAGGGGTTAGCCACGCATAAAGAGCATCACTTGATACATCCCAACTCCTATACGCTTCTGCATTTTCTTCCCATCCACCAGATTCTTTTGAAGAAATTGACCTGGTGCCATTGTTAATATTTAATGTTGCATTGGTACTGTAACCAACCAAAGTCCCTGCAACATATACGGATATTTCCGTTCCATTTAATTGACCATCACTTGCTTCTGCCATAATTTTATTTTTTTATTTTTTAATATTATAATTCTTGCTTCTCTTCTGAAGCTTCTATTTTTGTTTTCTTAGTCTTTTTTTCTTTCTTCTTTTCTTCTGTTCCATAACCATTCTCATCTAACCATTTTGCGTATTCTTGAGTTACATCCATAACTGCTCCAGGTTGCAAGGTTTTATGAGCGTTTACTATTAAGGCTTTTTTTAATGTATATTTCATTTCTTTATTCGTTTATATCAATCCATCCATTATTTGGATTGTTGATTGTTTCTATTATTTCAGAATGAGAATATATTTTATCCCCACTTAAAAAAGTTGGCACCTCTCCAATAAATTTAATTATTGTTTTAGTTCCATCTAAATTATATCTTAATGTTGCTGCTGATGTTTCAATTACTTTTTGAAAATCAACTGAATCAACATAACTTTTTTCTATTATAACATATTTTTTTTCCATATCTTTATTCTGCAACATTGGCCACAAAGTCCGTTGATACCATGTTAGTCATTGTTCCATCATTATTTCCTGTTTCATCTGGTATTGTTGGAAATGTTGCAATTGGATTTCCTACTATTCCTCCATCTCCCATTTTCCAGTAACCTTTTAAATTATCTAAAGGAACAGGATTAAATGGTAATCCATCATTATATAAAGTTGTTACTTCTGTTAAAGATAATTCTTTATTAAACAAAGTAACTTCATCAATATTTCCAATCCAATAATTTCCACCATCTGCATTATTCCCAATTGCAGCTGTTGTAAAGCTTCCTGTAAATGTTCCTGAAATTGCTGTTGTATCTTTTAAACTACCATCTAAATATATTTTTGCATTTCCACTGGAATCCCAAGTTCCTGCAACATGATGCCACAAACCATCATTCTCAATTGCATCACTTAAAAAAGCTATTGTTGCTGTTCCTCCTGCTTTATATACTAATCTTAATTCATTATTTCCAGCATGATAAAAAATTCTAATATTGTTGTTCACATCTTCATAGATTCTAAACATATCAAGAGATGATGCAGTTGTTCCTAATTTAAACCAAGCTGACATTGTTCCTGTATTTTTCACTGAACTCATTCCTGTAACTCCCAAAGAAACAAAATCATCAACTCCATCAAAATGAGTAGAGTATATATTATTAAATGAATTTATTATTCTAATATTAAAGTTTAATGATTTTCTATAAACACCATCACTTCCACTCATATCATCAAATACATCATCATATCCATCAAAATTAATTGCTTGGATATTTACAGCGTTATAAACTCCATTTACTCTATCTAAAGCCGTTCTAATATAATTTGCAAGTTTTGAAGCTTCTGCATAAGTTTTACAATAAGCAGAAACCATAATAGAAGCTGTATCTAATAAAGCTACAGAATCTTTTTGCCCCTCTGGAGTATCAGTAGAAACATCATAAACAATAAAAGGAAATGGAGATGTTTGTTTCATTACATTTGGAGCAATTCTTGTTCCTACCATTGATTCAACTGCAATGTTATCATGTAAAATTTTATATATTGCTTTTCCTATATCCATTTTAATATCCTAAACTTCCATACTTTTTTAATCTATTTACATGAGCTCTGTTTGCTTTAATAAATATTTGTTCTGCTTGTGTAAAACCATCAGCTAAAACGGCTCCGCTTGCTTGTTTCCAAGCTCTTTCCATATAAGGGTTTGGTTTTGACATTGATCCATCTCTGTTTCTATGTCCGTATTCCACCCAGGCACCAAAATAACCCCCCTTATTTTTTTTGAATTTTCCTTTTACTCTTGGCCCTATATATGCTCCATGAATATCTTTTTGTTTTGAAGCTCTTGTTCTATAAAATTTAAGAGATTTTTTTAATGTTCCCCTTGAAATAGTTAAACTTTTATCTGGAGGATATGAAACTCCAACTCTTCCTTTTCTCTTTGAATCTTTTCCTGAATTATGTTTTAATAATGGAGCTTCATTTACAGCAGCAGTCAATAAAGGAACAGTAACTTTTTTCCAAAACCTACCCCATACAGCATCTTTATTAACTCTTTTAGGGAGTTCTTTAAACATCTGCATAATTTCCTTAATTCCTTTTACTTCAACAGTAACTCCATCTTTATGTTGTTGAGCTACTTTTAATTCACTATAAAAACCTACTCCCATTAGTTATTATCTTTTAATTTTGTTTCTATTTCTAAAAATTGTTCTCTTCCATCTATTTGTTTAATCCCATGTATTATGTAAGTTTTGGAATCATAAACTATTCTATCTGTTCCAGCTATACTTACTCCTAAATTTCTCACATAAAAAACAACATCCGTTCCTTGAACTTGTTCTTGAGATTCTTCTTTTCTTCTGCTTGCTTTCCAATCTACATGAGCCCATAATGTATATTTCAATACAAATGTTTTTATTTGCTCTCCATATCTATCTGCTGTAGAGGTTTGAGTATTAACTACAATTCTTCTATCAAGTTGTCCTATGCTTAACATACTTGTATTTTATACTGATCTAATAAGTATTGACTTGATAAAGGAAGTTCAGTTGCTGTTCGGCCAGTGATGACAGTTTGGCGGTTTTCATACCAATTTCCTAAAGTTAAAAGAACTGCTTGTTTTATTCCATCTGGAACATCTGTTGAAGCCGTTCCATAACCAACAGTATATTTAACATGAACAGCGTTTATTCTATCTGCTAAATCTGGTAAAGTTGCATCAACAGCCAATCCAATTCTTGCAGGTTTTGAAACATCATCTAAAATATAATTAGAAGAAGCCCAAGTTTGTTCAGCATCATTTGTATCATAATACTTAATATGAGTAATTGATGAAACAGGACTTTTATAAAGTGTATAAACTTCTGACCATTTATCTGAATATTGTTCTACTACAGTATTTAAAAAATATTGATTAGTATAAATTTGACAAGACTCAGTAGCCGCTTTAATTAAATTATCAATTAAAGTATCATCTGCAGTAGTATCAACTTTAAGAAAATCCTTTGCTTCAGCAGTTGTAAATAATGGAGTAGTTGATAAAGTAACTTCTTTTAGACTTCTATACATTTTAAATTAGTTTTAAAAAAAAAGGACTGGCTTCAAAACCAGCCCCTTTTTAATTATTTATAAATTACTATTAAAGAACAGTAGTATATTTAACGAATGAAGCACCAGAAGCAACACCCCAATCCATATAGTTGTTCATTATCAATCTAACCTCACCATTTACAGCTCTACTGTAAGGATCCACTGTAATTGAAGAAGGTCCAAAAGTTGCAAAATATACACGACTGAAGTCCCCGAATAAACCATCAGCAGATGTAATTGGAGGGCCACCAGCAGTAGCAGGAGCATTAGAGAAGTAACCTGGATAACCAGCTAATCTATCATCAGAATATAATGGAGAAACTGATGCAACTTGTGCAGCTCCTTTAATATTTGAATATAAAGCCCATTGGTTAACAAAAGCTAAATTACCATCTAATCCATGATTATCAGCAATAGTTTGGATAGCTTCTAACATATCAGAAGCAGCTCCAGCAGCACCTCCAGCAGCAGACTCAGTAAATGTTAAAGTTCCAGCTGTTTGTACAATTGCAGTTGGAGCAGAAGCAACATTTGCAGAAGCAAACATAGCAGCATCAATTTGAGTTCCCATGTTTCTTCCCATATCTCTCATTACTGATGCTTCAGCAGCAGTTCCGTTTTGAGCTAATATAACATTAGAAAGGTTAGCATAACCAGTTACTCTTTTTGGAGTTAAAGTTACTTTTCCAAAATCAGCACCTCCATCAGCAGCAGCAGCAACTTCTCCAGCCCATGCAACAGTTGATCCTCCAGCTATTGGAAGTACGCTGTCTGCAGCGACTGTTCCTAAATTATTAACTCCGATTCTGTCATAAAGAGCAGAAGCTTGTAAGCTATCTACATAAGCACCGATTGCAGTTGGAGCAATTGCAGAAGTTGCTTGATCAATAGCTCTTTCTTCTTTCATCATTGTTGGAATACCAATTCCTTGAATACTTTTTCTAGCTTCTTTTTCGGATTCTTGATGCATTTCTAACTCCAAGCCACTAAGTTGTCCACCATTTCTTACTTCGTTTATAGCTTTAAATAAACTCCATCCTCTTGTTGCTTTATCAGTGTTTACTTTTTGAACTGGAGTTCCAGCTAACTTAACATTATTTCTAATTTCAGTTTCTACTTTCTCAGCTCTTTCAATCTTTGCAGATAATTCATCTGCATTTTTAAGAAGTGAATCCATTTCATTATTCTCCTCTGAAGTTAAATCTCTTTCTTCTGCAGTTGCAGTTTCTTTGATTACTTCTAAAGAATCAATAATATCATTTCTCATTTCTTTCAATTCAATACTTGATTTCATTTTAAAAAATTTTTTATTATTATTATTTTGTTCGTTTTATTAATTCTATTTTTAGTTTTGCCAACGAACGCGCAACTAAATCGTTTTCCTCTTCTTTTATTTCTTGTTTTTCTTTATACATTGCCAAACCTCTTTGAGCTACTACTAAATCAGAATCCGCTTGACTGTATGCTGCATAAACTACAGGAGATACGTCATAAAGTCTATCAATAGAAGTTATTGTTCTAATATCATTTCCATCTTCATCTGTACTCCATTCATCTTCAGCAACAGTAAAAGCAAATGAAGATTGTGAAATGTTTCCGTTCTTCATATTGATAGCAAGATCTTTTCCATAAGATGTTTCTGGAATAGAGAAACTATAGCGTAAACCTTTTTCATCAACAGATAAATCTAAAGTTCCTGCACTTTGTCTTGCCAAAATTAAATTTGCGTCATGATTTATGAGGGCTCTTGTGTCAGATTTTTCAATAGTTTCTTGACTAATAGCAGTTGGAGAAATGTATTCATAGAAATTTCCGAGATTTTCGGATCTACTATTAAATATACTTCCATATCCAACAACCACTTCTTGGCCATCTTCTTTTGTTTCAAATCTGTTTTCAATGTTAAATAATCTTTTTTCCATAATTGTGTTATTAAATTTTTTATCCCAAACTTTAATTTTTGTTTTTTCTTGATTCTCTTCTAAGTAATAATCTTCATTATCTTTTTCTGCTTCCTCTTGAGTTTCATATTTACATTCTCCAGTTTCTCCCCACTTCCATAATCCGTTATTACATTCCTCAGCTGGCATCTTCGTCTTGTCCTATTTTATCAATTGTAGTCATATTCATCTGGATATAGTTGCTATCGCCATCAGTAACACGATTAAGATCTTCTTTTGTTCTCACCTCATTTATGGTCATCCATCCGTTTGTAATTGCAGTTTTATAATAGTCTGCTCTATCTTTTACGTTTCCTCTAAGTAATCCGTTTACATTAAATTTAATATATTCTCTTCCAATGTTATTTCTTCTGAATAATTTTAAACTCATCTCCAATTCTATCTTTGATATATAAGGCATTAAAGAATAAGAAACAAATTCCTGTGATTGCATTTCTATATTGTTAAAAGAACTTGCTGAGAGGTCTTTGAGTAAGTGAGGCGGAAGTCCAAAAATACGTGCCACTTCTTGGATTGAGAATTGTCTTGATGCTAAAAATTGAGCTTGGTCGGGGGTTACTGAAATACTTTTGTATTTCAATCCCTCCTCTAAAACTGCCGTTTGGTTGCTACCATTTAAAGTTCCATAATTTTTATTAAAGCTATTCCTTAATCTATCTATGGCCTGTTCTGACAGTGCTCTATCTGATTCCAATATCCCCGACATTTTTCCTCCGTTACGAAAAAATGTGCTTGAATAGGTCTGCACATCCATGCCCCATCCAATTGCATTTTTACATTGTTCAATTGGAGAAAGTCCTGTTATTCCATCTGGTCCTGTAATCATTTTAAAATGAAGTATATTTTCTGAGTCATGAGTTTCCCCAGACTTATCATCTGAATAATATAATTTGTTATCTAAAGTGTAAGTTTCTACATCTCCATAATTCAATGGTAGCAATTCAAGAACTCTTCCGTTTCTATTTCTTACAATTTGAACATAAGAATTTCCATCTGATAACATATCCATAATAATCTTTTCATAAAAAGTTATTTTGTTTTGATATGTATTAGGTTGATACTTAACTAAAAAAGAAAGATCAGAAACAACCTCAACATTATCTCCATTATTTTCTCTTCTAAAAACTCCAACAGGCAAAGTTGAAATACTTTCAGAAAGTAATCTCATTGCAGCCCACACAGCTGAAAAAGTTAATGCAGTTTCTGGAGAAACTTGTGTTGATGGTCCATAAGGAAGTGTGTAATTTATGCTTCTTTGTTCTTTTTTCTGAGGTGTTGAAAAGATGTTTTGAATTGATTGCAGTATGCCCACTATATAATTTTTTGCAATTATACTATTATTTTGTTCTTTTGTTGTGTAACATTGTTTCCTTTATTTTTCTATCTCTACAAACTCTAAAAGAATTATAATCTGAATATTTTCTTTTTCCAAATAGTTCAATATGATTCTGTTCTACTGCCTCATAAGCTCCTTTGAGAGTCTTGTGTTCTTTGGCCTTATCCCAAAACTCTCTCACAAATCCATCTGCTGAATATATATATATCATAACATTAATAATCCTCTATCATCATAAATTGAACTATGTCCTCCCTCAGTCATATAAGATCCAAGAGCCATCACTAAAGCAACTGTTCCATCAATCTTTTCACTACTCTTTTTCTTGCTTGCTTTTATATTTCCTGCAGCATCTTCTTCCATTACAGTGTTTGCTATCATCCATTTTAAGACTGGATTTCCATCATGTATAATTTCTTTTCCTAAAATTAAAGCCTCTAATTGTTTTGATGGAGCACTCATACTAACAAATCCTTGTCCAAATGGCTCCATTGGTACCCCTTCATTTTGTAAGTCAATAACTAATTGAGATGCGTTCCATCTATCATAACAAATAGATTGAATTAAATATTCTTTTCCTAAGTCTAATATTTTCTGTTTTATAAAATTGTAATCTGCAACATCTCCACTGGTTGCAATAATATGATTATCCCGCACCCAAGTTACATAATCAACTTTATCTCTTTCACTTCTTTTTTTTGCATTCTCTTCTGGAATAAAAAAGTATGGAACTATAATAAATTTTTCATCTTCTTTAAATAATAAAACCAGAGCCGATATATCTCTTGTTGATGCAAGATCCAATCCAACATAACATTCTTTATTCTTTAATTTTTGTAAATCAACTTCTCCTTCACAAAGTTCCCATTCTTTTGCACCTATCCAAGCTGTTTGAGAATCCGTCCAAATGTTTAACATTAATCTCTTAAAAGTATTTTGATAAGATGGAACATCAACAGCCCTTTGAGATTCTCTCTTCATATATTCTTTCCGTAAACTTATTCCATAGTTTGGATTGGCTTTTTTCCATACCTCTTCATCAGTTATATCTGAATCCAACTCAGCCTCAAAGATGGCAGAATAGAAACTATCATCAACTATAAGTTTATCTTTAACTTGTTTTGCATAATTATATACCTCATAACAAATAGAATTTTTATCATATCCTGCTGTTGTTATACTAATAAAAAGAGGCTCAATTCTAGCACCCGTGGATGTTAAAAGAGTATCATATAAATCTCTATTTTTTGCAGTGTGTAATTCATCATAAATTATACAGTTAGCGTTGAATCCGTGTTTTGTATTGGAGTCTGAAGATATAGCTTGAAAGAAATTTCCCTTACTTTCGTTTGTAATTGAGTTTCTAAATACTTTTGCTCTTGATGATAATTCTTTATTATTTAATATCATTCCTTTTGCGATTTCAAATACCAGTCCACTTTGTGCACGATCACTGGCCGCACAGTAGATTTCACTTCCTCTCTCCTTATCCATAAAGAGCATTAGTAGTGCAACAGAACTTGCTAAGGTTGTCTTTCCGTTCTTTCTTGGAACTTGAATATAAGCCGTTCTATATTTCCTTAATCCATTCTCTTGTTTCCAACCAAACAAATCTCCAATTATTTTCTTTTGCCAATCTTCTAAAAGTAAAGGAGTTCCGCTTAGTTCGCCTTTTGTATGACTACAAAAAATCTCAATAAAATTTATTGCCTTTGAAGCGGCTTCTTTGTCAAAATAAAACTTAGTCAAAATAATTATTTATCTGAGTATTGTTAGTAGTAACTGGAGCAGCAATTGACGCTCTGGCAACTGGCGTGAGTCCGAACTGGGCAGCCAATTTAAGACTGTTATTCAAAGCATCATTTTTCATTTTAACTAAAGGAGATGCTTGCCTTCTTAAAACTATTCCCTCTGATGATTGAAACTCATCTATTCTGTTTTCTTTTCTGAGCTTCATTTCACATTCCAAGTATAAACTTATCTCATTTGCATAAGCTTCTACTAATTTTAAATCAACTGAGTAAAGCATTTCTAAATTAAAAAGTTGAGTTGTTACCTTTTTAAATTCTTTCTTTCCAATTTCAGATAGCCAATCTGGAACTTCTGGCAATTGAGAAACTTGATCTACTACCATTTCATTTTCAATGGTGCGACTTTTCTCAACAGTTCCCTGCATCTCCTTTATTTTTGTTGGTGTTTTCTTTCTTCCTTTAGCCATTTTTATCATTTTCAGCTTTAAAACTTGTTCCAAAACCCTTATATTTAGTAGTATCTTTCATGTATTTTCCACATTTACAAAGAGCCTCTTTTACAATAAATTTTTCTTTTTTAAAAACTAAAGTTTGTTTCAAAATATTTTTTTCACACTTACATTTTTCACATCTAAACTTAGCCATTATTGGTTGGTTTTAGTTTGAACTTAAACTGAACATAACGTAAAGCTCCAATTTTACGTGTAACAACAGAAAGGACACCAACGTCCCCTCTTCT
>Ga0187219_1000230_pt1 | contig 25849 bp, 31 predicted proteins | sample 13SPOviralmetaG_FD_130162 | JGI IMG/M metagenome (GOLD analysis project Ga0187219, IMG submission 130162) | Marine viral communities from the oligotrophic San Pedro Time Series (SPOT) site, San Pedro Channel, CA, USA - 13 SPOT_SRF_2010-07-21... | ecosystem: Environmental > Aquatic > Marine >... | reverse complement strand
CAAAAGAACAATGAGATATATGTCCGTTGGTCGTGAGAGTTTCCACATTATCGGAGACAGCATATTGTAATCTATCTATATTTTTTATATTATTTAATTCCGCGACATCTTTTATAAAGTCAATATTTTCTCGGGCTGGATCAATTGAATAAATGGTTGAATTTGGAAGATTAATCGCCCATGGTATACTATTATCGCCAATCCATGCTCCAAGATCAATAATGTTATCTTTTATATATTTATTATTTATTAACCATGTATTTATTTTACGGAATCCTTCTTCGTGTTTATCACGTGTTGAGAATACTATACTCTTCCTGTGATGTCTTGGTATCTTTACTTCAATATTATTATCATTAGAAAAACGACATGTATAATAACTCATTAATAAAAGATACAAAAAAATATAAAATTTGAAACTTGTTTTGAGTAAATATAATAACAAAATTATATCTTAAAATGGGTCGTGGTCTACAAAGTAAAACAACTCGTATGAACCAACGACGATTTCACAGAACAAATGGAAAATTACTGGGCGGACAGGGAATTGGTAATCGTGAAAAACCACCCGCCAATTATATTCTTTATTATGAAGGAAAAAGTTATACAATCATTATGGATGAAAAAGGATTACCCCAAGAAGTTGGTATGATTATAAATGGACATGAGAATGGTTTTGTATTTAATGGAGATTCTATCATAAAAGATGTTAATTTAAGAAATATTCTCATTCGTATGTATTATAGTAAGAAATAAGGTCATTCTCATATATTTTTATATTTTTTTTATTATATGATTACCATCAATAAAACACACAGTAAATTAGATCTCATACAAGTAATTTTAGATCTTGGATTACCCATTGTATATTCCCATCAAGATAATAAAAAAGATATACAAATTAAATTACAAAATTATATAAAAGACATAAAAAAATATAAAAAAAAATATCCAAATAATGTTTACCAAATAAATAATCTTCAAGATTTAAAATATTATTTAATTTCCCAAAATCCAAAAAAGAACATAACAATAAAAGAAAGAAAAATAGTTATGTATATTACGAAACAAATTATATCTTATTGTGTTAATGGTCGTGAATTAGAATGGAATAATTATTATAATGATACACAACAAATTGAAGATGATATGAATTATATAAAACAATTTGGAGATATTCCATCTGTTCGTCGTGCTTGCTTCTTAATGAATAAAGATATGAAACAAGAATTCCATTTCCATCCAATTATATCGCCACAGGTAAAAAATAGAATTAAAATTGTAAGAGATGAAAAACAAAAAGTATTTCCACAATTAATTTCTAAACATGGTAAATTTCTTTTAGATTTTGATTAAAATTTGAAACTTTTTATAAAACCATACCACATACAAATACAATAATGAACAATAAATTAATATTGGGATCTTTAAATTGGGTAGAACCAGAATATATGAAAAAAAACCAAGAAATAGTAGATAAATTTAATGAAAAATGGAAAGAACCAGATACTTTTATTACATTAGATGATGGAGAAATATTATCATATAATATAAACTGGATTTTAGATAGTGAATATATGAATTTTGTTTGTGATAATTGGGCATCTTCAAGAATACACGATTTTATAAAAAATGGTTATATTCATAAAAATTGAAACCAAAAGAAGATAATATAGTTTAAAAATTTGAAATATTTTTTTACATTATATATTAAAAATGGAATATAGTTTAGAAGAAATAAAACAAAGTATTCAAGAATATAAAAAACATCTCAAGCCATCTTCTATAGATATTTACTATACAAGTATAAGAAGGCTTCGTCAAATGTTTGAAACAAATGATAATAATTTTCTAAAAAATCCAGCCGAAATTGATAAAAAATTATCCAATCAAGTTCCCACATCTCGAAGAAATAATATGATTGCTATTATCGCCTTTTTGGAAAGTATTAATCAAACACATCAATATAATAATATCATAAAAGATTATAAACAAAGAGTCGATGTATATAATCAAGAATATGCTAAAACACAGACAACAGGTGAATTAACTGGAAGACAAGTAAAAAATATGGTAAAAAAAGAAGAGATTGAAAAACTAATGGGTGTTCTTCAAAAACAAACTGATTTATTAAAGAAAAAGGCTTCATTTACACAATTAAATTCATTTGATAAAAGTAATCTACGAGTATGGTTATTATTTAATATTCTTACAGTAATTCCCACTAGACTTGATTATCAACAAATGAAATTAATTAGTCAGTCTACATATAAAAAACTAAAAGTAAAGGAAGATAAAGGTAATTATCTTCTTAAAAAACAAAATGAATTATCTTTTGTATTTAATGATTATAAAACAAATAAAATCTATGGAGAAAATATTATTCCAATTGAAAATAAACAACTAAAAAAAAAAATAAATTTATATCTTAAATTAAATAATTATTCGAATAATGATATCATTTTCCCTTTATCAAGGAATGCTATTTCCACTTTACTAAATACTAAATCACAAGAAATTATTGGAAAACGTGTATCATCACAAATTCTACGGAAATATTATGTATCTGAAAAGTATAATAATGTTTCACAAGAACAACAAAAAGATGCAAAAAATATGGGTCATTCTGTGGGAACCCAACAAATGGTTTACAATAAAAATTTAAAGGAATAATTCTTCAATGGGTCTTATACTTTCTGTAAATACATGAACCATATCTGTATCTTGGGGATAACCATTTCCCCGATCCTGATGATATTGTTTATCAAAATAAAATTCTATCTCTCCCTTTTCATTTTCATAATGTTGATGTTTAAATTCCCAGTAATATCTTCCATCTTCACATTCCCAAATAATAAAAAATCGTAAATGGGGACATGTTTTTTTTAATTGTAAATATTTATCATATTTTACTTTATCAAAATATAATGTTGTAAATTTCGTTGTTTTAAAATTTATACTATATCTTTTTTTGTGTTCCACTCTAAAATCTTGATTATAAAAATCAAAATTATCCGTTGCATCAGCCGATGGATATAATGTTCCAAAAATATTTAAATTATTATTTAAATAATCAAGACTCTTTTTTTCAAACTTTTTTCCACGAATATAATCTTCAGAAAACTTTCTCATATTTTTATAATACTTATATATTATAAATAAAAAAAATAACATTATCAAACGAACTATACATTAATAATAGTAAATTCCCCATTATTCAGGGATGCGACTCTTAAATATTCGCAGAATTGACGCATGACAGATACATCCGCCGCGATACTATCAAATTTAAGATGAACTTCAATGCCACGAGTTCCAACACGTCCGCCAGTAAGACGAGTGGCGTTATAAAAGAAACATCCACGAAGATCCGTGTCCTGCTGAAACCCTTCAAAGGTAACAGCCGACTCTATACCACCGCCTTCACTATTATATTGATCTCTTGTAACAAATGAAACACCATCCGCGTTTTGAAGAAGATTGAATAAACGAGCCGTGTTTGTAACATTGGATGAAAATTCAAATTTATCATTGTATCTAATATTATATGAAAGGGCTTCTACTTTATTTACATTCGCCCCAGCCGCACCAACAGTGGAACCTTTCGCCGATAAACCTTGTAAAATACTACCTTCATTGGCTCGTGGCGGACTAATCATAGTTAGCACCTTGGTAACTTGACGTGAAGCCATACCAATATTTCTTACAGTCTCATTTTGAAGAGATGCTTGAGTAACAGTTGATGAAATCATACGATGATCTGTGAAGGAAAATGACATGTTTTTATTCTGTTCGGCAAAACGAGCCATTTCATCACCCGATCCATAATATATGTAATCAGCACAGAATTTTAATTCATTCTGGTCGATTACAAAATCAGCAGCAGCGGCTCCCGTGATTTTTACAACACGGTTTGATGCTGGCGGACGAAGTGTGAGTTCAATATTTAATGGTTCATCCATCATGTATAAAGGAAGTGAATGGGCTTTCAGGAAAGGAAATAAATCTGAAAGATCTATAGCATATGTGGGGCTTTCCGCAGGTTTTCCAACATCCATAACAGCAAACGGAAGCATTCTAGCAACAGCCCCATCAAGATTTCTACCAACATCAAGACCATATGTATCCGCCAGTTGATCCGAACCATCATTGAAAACAAATTGATTATTCATATATCTACCTGTTGTATACAATTCTCTTTCTACATTATTCTCATTAGATATATGAGTGGATTTCATCCCATGAAGCACATCCCAGTCGGAAATTTCATTAATAACTTTATTGCCGATTTTAAGAACCGCCTTTTGCACGACTGATCCCACTCCCACGCCCGCTGGAAATACGGCTCGCGTTACACCTGTGCCAGGAACTAAACTTACAAATAATTTTGAATGAGAATGAAGAAAACCTTTATTCTGTAAAGTAAACCTTACGAAGCCAGTATTCGTCGCTCCACTCCCTTCATTCACAATCACTGGATCAAGGAGATCCGTCTGGATTTTCTGTAAATAATTAATTGGAACTTTACCAAGACGAAGGAAATCAGGAACATCAGCAGGTTGATCGTCAGGGTTTAAATCGGACATGTTTTTATAATTTAATTAAATAAAAAATTAATTATAAAATATTCAAAAAAATTTATATAATAAAAAAAATTATTGTAATGAATGAAAACCTTCACTATCGATTTTAACTTTTATTTTTTCTTCTTCTGTTACTTCGTTTATAGTATCATCATCACTACTTTCACTTGTTAAATCTTCTGAATCTACAGTTCCATCATATAAAAAATTAATATATTCATATAATTCTTTCACAAATAAATAAACATCTTTATCTACTTTATTATGAAAATGTTTATCAACAAAAGCGATAATACTTTCTTCTCTATCACACATTTAATATAAGATATAAAAAATAATTTTATTTTTAACCCATCATCACTGCATCAGTTGAATTCCGTTGGGAGACCATAATAAACTTGCCCGTGCTTTTACATAAATAAAGACAGAAATGGGATTATCAGTTGTAAGATTAGTTTCAAGAGAAACACCCCACTGTTGATTACTAAAATCCTGCCCAGAATTATATTGACTGTATTTACATCCAATACCGAATAACGCTCCGCCCCCTGCTAAATCCATATATCCATCACTACCAATATCCATATCGTATAGTCTAGTGTTATTTAACTGGGATACACTACAACGATCAGTCATGTATTCAGGAATAACACTTTCAACAAACATACGAAGTAATTCAGGGTCTGGAGCCACAGTATTTGGATCTTCATCAATGTTAGTAACAATATCATATTCAAGTGGATATTTTACACCCCCACGAAGCCATTGAACTCGTGAGAAATGGGCGATCTTTTTGTCAGCCCCTGCGTTTAATGAAGGATATGTTGTCGCATTACCATTCTGTGTAATTGTATTGATATTGGCAGAAGGACAGAAATTCATAAAGACACTCTGAACCTGTTTTAATCCCAAATTAAATTGTAATTGTGCGTTGGTGCTATTAATAGTCGTGTAAAGACACTGGATAGTATTGAATGATAATGAACCCTGTGTTTGACTTGACATACGAGCCATCTCTTCTGCAGGAACATCACTTACTTCAAATGTCAACTCAAGATCTTCTAATACATAATGAGCATCAAGTATTCCAGTGCTGGATTGGGTTCGGGAAAATAAAGCATTCTGGTCGGGGCTTAAATGAATTTCAATATCTATACCGCCGAATGATTGTTCCATTAAATTTATCATGTTCCCGGAACGGAGAAACCCTGTCGGAAGATAACAAGAGAAATGATTAACTGTGCTGTCGCTCGCGTTTCCACACATCACATGCTCAAACATAGCATCCGAATTTGGCATGATAAGATTTGTCTCTCCCATATGACCCAGTAAATCCTGCTTGGATGAAGATAATCCAAGGTAAGAACTTAAATATCTGGGATAATGACGTATATGTTCGCAAATCTGTTTTGATTTATTATGTCTAATGATTACTTGATCCCATAAATTGTAAATACCAAGGCGATTATCCATTGTAACCTGATTACCATCCGCCGTTAATATGGGCTGCGGTGGCGTGGCATTATCTTTGTAAAAACTGGCTTTACCAGCGATACGAACAGAGTTTGGATTTAAAATACCATTCTGTGCTTGGATTGTAAAGGATAAGACAGGAAAACCATTTTTAAAGGAAATTCTTCCATCTGAAGGAATATTATTGGGACGAACGCTGACGTATCTTGAAGTCATTTTATAATAAATAAATTATAAAAATTTTTAAAACAAAATAAATAAAAAAAGATGGATGAAAGTGAATGCTTAATTGTCGTGTTTAGTTTCTTATATATTTATGGTTGGTTTACATTATTACAATGGATATATTAATTGATCCACCATTTATTTATTATATGAGTTTAATTATTTTTAGTCATATTTATATCTTATATAAACATATGAATACTTACTGAATTACTTCTACAGCCCCTGATCCACGAAGAACAAGCCGTCTTACATGGAATACAAATGAATTTATAATCTTATTTTTAGTGGGTGGTGCGACTTCTTCATATTTGAGAAGAACAGATAGATCTTTTCCACGTAAATCCATAGCCCCATTTTGAATGGCGAATCCACGAGATAATATCCAATTGTCAAGGTATTTTCTAAAAGATCGGGGAACAATTCCCGCATTATCAAGTCCCTTCTCGATCTCAAACAGATGAAAGGCATCAATGGAATTACGAGTCGCACATTTTCTGGTGGAAATCGGTCTTGAAGGAACAAGTTTCCCATCTATCTGAAACTGAACTGATGAAAGGAAATCACATATACCAACCATACCAGAACGATTGGAATTTACTTTAAAGTCCATATCATTTTGTGTAACTTCATATGTTCCACTTCCAGAAACAAGTTGTGCTGATGTATAAATAGAACTATCACATGGCTGAACGATAAGAGATTTGGCTCTTGAATTATTTGCATGAACTAAAAACGATGTTTGTCTATCTGTTTGAAGTAAGGAGTTTTTATAATTGGTAACTGTATGAATATCAAATTCAATTGCTTTACCTTCACGAGCCTTCGCCAACATCCCCGCCATGTAACTTGGATCTAATTGAACTTGATGAACAATAAGATTTAAATTACTGACTGTATATCCCACATCATATGTTGCTTGTGAAGCCGCCGATGTTGAAACTAAACACCATTCTCCACTAACAATATTTTCACCTGAATTCTGTGTAATGGAATTTGTCAGTAATATCTGTAATTCACCATTATCCGAACTATTAATTTCAGAAATTGTCGCTGTTCCACTCAGGGTTGCTAATGAACCATTAGATAATTTGGCGAAATTAAGTGTTTCACCAACAACAAACGGACAACGTTCCACCTGTGCGGCTGCTCCATCTCCCGTGACAACAATATTCTGGGATTTTTGAATGTATAGTTCCTGGGTGGCTGAACCATTTACCCAATCACTTGCCATAGCCCCTGAACCAGTTTCAAGGATTTGATCTAAAATAAGATTAGCCGTCAGCCGTCTGCTATGAAGAACCTGATCTAACTGTTTAATTACTCGTGCGGCGGGATTTAAATCAATCTCGATATAAAGACCATTGCTCATCGCCACAGGAAAAATAGATCCTGAAAATATCCCTGTATGAAGCGGAATACAAACTTTCGCGGTTGTAAATGTAACGGCTGATGCATCAGATTTAGTAAACCACGGACTTTTAATAGTATTGGTATATTCACTTTTACTCCCACCTTTTGTTCCACGATTGGCGTTGGACCATACTCCGCCGCCTTCTTCAAGAGCCCGGAGTTCTCGTTTGGAAGCATCACTATCATAATCATATCTTACTGTAATCAAATTTGAATATTCATTTAGCTCTTCGATTAAATTTCCGCGTGTTCCGTCATAAATACGAATATTACGGAATAAAGTGCCCGCCCCGGCTTCATCTAACTGAAGAAGTGTGGGTGCTTTACCCGCTGGAAGAGCAAGTTTCACATCCATTTCAATATAAGAATTCTTACCATCCATCATGCCCACTGATGGGGGAACAAATAAAGACACTTTCTGTCCGCCACTGTATGACAGACCATTCTCGGAAGGAATAGAAACTTTGCTTTCACCAATCTGAACCACATTATCAACATCCCAATAAGACACAGACATAATATTTTATGATTATTATAAATATTTTATTTGTAAAAAAAAATGATAAAAATAAAATAAAATAAATACTATGGAAAATATTCAATTAAATAATGATTTATCTCTTTGGACGAAAGAAGCAGAAGATCTATTGGCAGATTGGAGTGAAAAGGCTTCATGTTATCGGTGGCTGCACGATAGATGTGAAAAAAAATATAGAAGAAGATATTATTCATTTTCAATTCCAGTAATTATATTATCCACACTTACAGGAGCCGCCAATGTGGGATTGAGTTCGTATGTCCCTGAAAAAAATCAATCCACCGCCCAAGCGATTGTTGGTGGTGTCAATATATTCGCGGGGATACTCGGGACCCTTCAAAACTTTTTACGTGTCGCGGAACAAATGGAAAATCATCGTGTTTCAGGTATTGCTTGGAGTAAATTACAAAGAAGTATTCAAATTGAATTATCTTTAGATTGTAGTAGAAGAAGTCCATGTCATGATTTTTTAAATATATGTCGTTCTGAATATGATCGGTTAATCGAACAATCACCTTTAATATCTGATGATATTATTAATACATTTAAAATTCGTTTTAAAGATTATCAAGTCTCCAAGCCATCTATATGTAATGGTTTAGATAAAATAACTATATTTAGATGTGGGGAAACAACTTGTAATGAAGAAGAAGAAGAAGTTATTGATGAACCTTAATATAAGACATAAATTTATATCTTTTTTTAATAGTATTTATTATCATCTTGTAATTTATAATTTGAATTATCATTGTATGTAAATCCATTTTTAGCATCTGGAAGATAAAGACGAACCCAAGCAGGATAAATAAAATGTTTAATTATATCTTTTTTTTGTAATTGTCTAAATTCAGAATCAATGGCTCTCATCCTTTCCTTTGATACTATTTTATAATAGATATCTTCACAATCTTGATATGATGGAAAGTAATATCCATGTCCACCAGTTATCGTGAAGAGGTTAGTATCAATAGTATTCAATCCATCATTTACTTTTATATCCAATTTATTTAATTTCTTTTTAAGAACGGGTGATTGAAAACGTCCACCGAAATAAATCATTCCTTCAATTCCATGTAATATTTTTTTATTAATTAAATCAAAATCAACTAATGCATCATCTTCAATAATTAATACATCATTTATTTGATTATCTATGATATATTTCATTAATTCTAAATGACTTGTGGCACATCCAGCAACTGATTGTTTATGAGATAATTTCGCATTCCACATGGTGACAAAGTTATTCAATGCGACAGGTGGAAGATCTTTTCCAATAACTCCATCCCATCGAATATATCTTGTATCATTTTTATATTTATCCCAGCGTTTATCAGATATAGTAATTACAAATACTTTCATTGTAATATATGTTAAAAAAAAAATTATAAAATTATGTCTTAAATTATTCTGTGTCTGAACCACTTTCACTGTCAGTTACATAAACAACTTTCTTTTTTTTCTTTTTCTTTGAAGGACCATTCTTCTTTAGTTTTTTTATTTGATTTTCTAAATGTTCTAGTTCAATATCTTTTACTTTTACTTTTTCATCTAATACATGAATACTATTTATTGCTTCATCATATTTTCTATTTATTTGTAAATGTTGTTGATAAAGTGTAGCATATTCGTTTTCTCTTTGTTTTAATATTTCAGGATTAATACCTTGATTTTTAAATTCTTCTAACATCATTAATTTAGCCGTTTCTTTTATATTTGTATTACAACTTCCACATTGAGTTCCAATCTTTCCCATTTTAATTTCTTCCATTTTTACCTTTGACTTATCTAACTCTTTTTTTAATTTCCATATATCTGCTTTTAATTTACATATCTTTTGTGGATTACATTCCAGTAAAGCATACATAAGACAATCCATATATTTAAAAATCTTTTTAGGGTCATTGTTTTGTTGATATTGTTTGAATGTTTTTATTACCATACATTTATGAGTTCTGTGATCTTGAGATTGTTTTTTTGTTTCTTCATCAAAAGCATATCGTCCTTCTTTATAATGATCTAATACAAAAAGGGCTAAACTCTCTAAACCTTGATGTGAAAAATCAATTGCATCTTTACCATTGACAAAATCATTTTGATCGGGGATAATTTTAGTATTCATATTTATAGTAAATAATTTATTTTTAAATAATATTAAACAAACATATTATTTTAAATTTAGATGGAATAAAAAATAATTAATGAAATAAAATAAAATAAAATAAAAGATACAAATTTTGTCAAAAAAATCATAAAAATAATGGAAAAACGTTAAACAAAAAAGTCAATATGTTAAACAAAAAAGGCTATTTGTTTATCAAAAAGAGCGATTTGTTTAATTGGTAAAAGGCAAGTGTTAATAAATTAAAAGGCGGTGTTTATATTATCAAAGGTAAATAAAAGTAAAATCCAATTACAGTCTTTTTATTCTGCCAAGCCTGTGTGTGTATATATATATATATCTCATGAAACAATATTCTCTAGTAAAATTAAAATATAAGAAAGTGTGTTTTGTGTTAATTATTATAAAAAGACTTCTATTTACTTTAAAGTGTAAAAACACGGACAGTTAATTTTTTAACATTTACTTTTAAATATTCCAACAAAATCAAAAAGAGTTTAACATTTACATATGATGGTTTTAACGTTTACATATAATGAGTTTAACGCATTAATACTTTTTTTTAGTTGTTTTTTTACGTCGTGTTAAACTTTTTTGTTTTTTCATTCCTTCAAATATTTCATGTGGTTTTACTTTATTATCAAATTTTGGTGGCATTATATAATTTTGAGTTCTTTTATAAGATGGGATATTTCCATTCAAAGGTTTTATTGTTGGCATTTTATTATTAAAATTTATTTATTTTTTATTTTATTATTAATTAATATAAAAATGAGTTTAGTTGTATTATCAAATCGTGGAAGTGATGCATCAGTTTCAGCCAACACCCAGAATATTTTTAAACCTTATTCATTTAGAAATGATCTATCATCTCAAATGGAACTGCCAGCCAACTGTCAAGTCGCTCTTCAATCAGTAAAGTTTGGTTTAGATGGGTCATTACAGATTGGTTTGGGTCAAGTATTATATGGATATTTTGGTGAAGTATTAAATATCTCGGTGGGTAATACTATGGATAACAGCACAGCCTGGCCTGTTCGTATTCCCTTAATTCAAGGAGTGGAGACTGGAAGAGTAAAAAATATAACATTTGATGAATTAGTTGGATTATTAAAAGGACAATTAAATAAATTTGTTTATCATCCAAATTTAATTGATGGAATTACAGTCGCGGAAGAACTTAATGCTTCTGGAGCACGACAGGGAATTAAAGTAGCATATAATTTTAATTTTGATGATACGAGTTCTATCCCAGCAAATGCCACAGCCATAGAATTTGGTAATAACCGTTTTAATACAGGTGATGCTGGGTGGGAATATACGGAAGGTGAATTTTTAACAACCGAAAGCACAGATGCGAATATTGGTCCTGCTTGTGCTATACTAACAGAACAACCCATTTCACTTATTGATGGATCATTAGAAGTTGATTTTTCTGGAACAGGTGAAGGACCAGCCATGGTTGATTGGGGTGTGGGTCTTGGAAGATGGTGTAATCCCGGAACATCCGGTGAATTAAAAAATAAATTCGCCCCCAATTATTTTAGTTTTGATCGTCAAGCAACTAATGAAGGACCAGATCAAGATTATTTCGCAGATTTTTTAGTTCATAACAGGGACGGTATATTAAAATTATCTCATGCAACATATGATTCAGAAATATGTGAAGAACTTTATTGGAGAGATGTTCCTTATGATAATGGAACAAATGGTTCTATCGCTTCGGATTATAATTTATCAGATAATCCTTTGGGATTTAATGCTGTGAAATTTACAACCAAAGGTCAAAAGATTAAAATTGAAATGATGGTTGAAGGCACTCCCACATTATTATATGAATATAATAAAAATGAAAATGATATACAATTAAAACCAATTAATCAAGCATGTTGGACGATGTATCCAATTTTAAATTTAGCCAGAACACCGGACAATTTTGGTGAAAGTCTTATTGTAACAGAATTTATTGGAATTGGAGCATCCAGAACAGACAATCCAGATGTATATAATGGTGATAATAATTCATGGTATAATGCTCAATTGGTGGGACAAAACGGCGGAGCGAATGCTTGGTCATTAGAAAGAAGACCTTGGAACGACCAATCAACGACTGATAAATCTCTATATAATGTTCAGGCGGGAATCGCTGGTGGGGGAGCCAATCGTCGTATCGCATTAGCCAATGGATTAATTACAAAACAAAGTTCATTGTATACACCCACTGTGGGAGCAAATACCGCAAGATTACTGGCAATGAATAATAGTTTATCAAACGCGGAACATCCAGCCAATCGGGAAATTATTTCATCGATTCGTGGCGGACCAGTTCTTGCAACCAATAGAAGTATGTTTGTGAGATTAGATAATTTTACGGGACAATCTATGAATGGTTTTGGTAAAAATAGATCTTCTATTATCGCCCATGTTCCCATGTTTGATAGTAGTCAAGAAACTTCACGTGTTTATCACGAGCCTTCTGAAATGATATATATCGATCTCCATAATCCCAATCCAATTAAAATATCCAGTTTTGATATATCTTTCTGCCATGTCAATGAGCAGTATGCGGAAAATATGGCAGGACAAACGATCGCTTGTCTTCATTTCCGTGAAAAATCCAAATAATTTTATTCATTATATTATATAAATTATAAATAAAATATTCATTTTTAATTGATTTTATAGATTTTTTTTTGTATAAATTTATATCTTTTATTATTTTATTAGAAGAATAATATAATGGATAATTTACCAAAAGAACTTAATTTTGAATTCAAAGATACGGAAGAATTAGAACATATTATGGAGCAACAGGGTCCGCCACAGGCTCAGGAGTCGGAAATAAATATGGAAATTACTGAAGATGCAATGGATGAAATGATACTAGATGTTCCCAATATAGAAAAAGAACCCATCAATAGTAAGGATATATTCATTACTGAACCTGATCCAGAACCTGAAGTTATAGTAGAAAATAAAAATATAGAAACAAATGAAACAGAACCCAATTTTGAATATGAAGGTGATGTTATACAAAAAGTTGAAGTAAAAGAACCTGTAAAACCTGTTAAACTAAATAAAAATGGAAAGCCACGTAAAAAAAGAGTTTACACAGAAGAACAAAGGAAGGCAATGTGTGAAAGGCTGGCTCGGGCTCGTGAAATTCAACTAAAAAATAAAGGGAAAAAGAAGATTGAAAAAGAAAAAAAGAAGACACATACTGAATTAAAAAAGAAAACAATTGATATGGAGATTACTGAAATGGAAAATAAATTAAATGGTGTAGAAAAAGAAACAAAACAATCATTTACAAAAGAAGATCTGGAACAAGCACAGTTAAACGCGATTGTTAATTATGAAAAGATACGAAAACAAAGAAAAGCAAAAAAAAAAGAAGAACAAATGATCGCTGCTGAAAAGAAAGCATTACAAGATATGGTAAAAAGCCAATTGGCTAATTCATGGGAATCAACTGCTGGTCGATTCGCGGGATGTTATTAAAAGACGTTAATTTATTATGTATAAAATAATATATTTTTTTATTATAAATATTATTATGGATAAATCAAAAAAAGTTCCCAAGATTTTAAAAGTAAAAGACTTTGACGGAGACGAACGCTTCAAAGACGTTCATCCAAATTTAATGATTCCCCCTTCATTAACATTAATATGTGGTTCAATTAAAAGTGGGAAATCAAATCTTATTATTAATCTTTTATGTAATCCAGATTTTTATTTAAATAAATTTGATGCTGTGAGAGTTATGTCATCCACATTACATATGGATGAAAAGATGAAGATACTAGATAAACATTTTGATTGCTCGGATCATTATGAAGATGGATATATTGATGCGATTGTTTCAGAACAGGGTCAATTTGAAAAGGATGATCCCCATCGTCCAAAATATTGTTTAGTTTTAGATGATATTTTAACTCAAGACTTTATTAAAAGAAGTAATAAATTAGCCTTTTTCGCAACTCGTATGAGACACTATATTGATATGATGATTATATCAACTCAATCATTAAATCATGTCCCACCACTTATACGAGCACAGGTAAGAGATTTAATTATCGCCAAACAGCAAAATCACAAAGAAGTTCGTAAATTGCAGGAACAGTTTGGTGGTTTACTTGGAGAAGATGGTGATCGTAAATTTATTGAAATATATAATCAAATACATAATGAGCCATATCAAATGATGTATATGAAATTATCTGAAAATCCCATTCATATATATAAAAATTTTAGTGAAAGACTATTTTAATGTTATTTTTTTTATAAATATTTTTTATAATTTATTTAATATAAAAATGGATTTATTTTCAAGTGATATTGGTGCTTTACAAGATGGCAGTATGAGAAATTCACGTCAGGCGGCGGCGAGTAGTGCTATTTACTCTCATAATCAAGCATTAGCGGCTCAAGCGGCGGGACAATATACAAGCGAACTTGGAATAGCAAAGGGTCAAGAAGAACAATTAAAGCAGGCACAGTCGGGACAGAAGACTCAACAAATAATTGGTGGAGTTATGAATACTTATATGGATGCGAAAGGATTAAAAGAAGGTTTATCAACATACAAAGATTATCTTGCCAAAGGGAAAAGCAAAGCAGCCCAAGTAAAAGGTATTGTCAGTGATTCGTCTAACAGTCGAGCACCTGTTAATGTATCACCTGAACCAGCAACGGCTCCTTCCCAGCCAGCACCCGCCAACACCACGAGTGATCCTGCTCCCACAGCCACACCAGAAGGGGCGGCAGCCCAAGGAACAAGTGATACAACTCCATCAGCCGTAGAACACAATGCGATTACAGCAGGTGAAGATGGGAAAGGTAAATCGGGATCTATGATAAGTAAAGGATTATCCAGAGTAACTGGACTGGGAGAAGATACAGTTGATAAGATTGGTAAAGGTGTGGGAGCTCTTGGTTCGGCGACTGTGGCTGGATTGGATATATATGAAGATGTTAAACGTGGAAAACTTGGAGATAATGGATGGGAAGATGCAGGACAGGTCGGGCAGATTGGCGGAGCCATAGCGGATACGGTTGGAGTATTTTTTCCGCCAGCCGCCGCACTTGGTGGAGTATTATCATTATTTGGTGGATTATTTAGTGATATTGGAGAAGCCGTTGAAGGTAGTAAACCAAAGGCAGTTATTCCCCCACCACCGAAGCCTGTTCCGGTAGTTGATAAGGACTCGGGGGTTGCTGCCCAATCGGCGGCTGTCGCGGCTCCCAGGGTTCAAGGATAAAATAATAAAAAAATATTTTCAAAAAAAATAAATTAAGATATCATATATATGACATCACTTCCCAAACAAAAAAATCATGATCTTTTAATTGACCTTTCATTGTCATTGAAACAGATAAAAATGGATATGGAACAAGTGAAGAAAGATATATCAAATATCAAAAATGATATTCGTATCAGAAAAATAAAAGATATGAAAAAGGAATTACCAAAAGAAGAAGAGCCAGTGGAAACAGGATGGTTTTGGAGAAGTTAATCCATGGGATAGACAACATGAATAAATTCATTATGAGTTATTTTTTCTAATTGTTGATCTGTAAGATCTATTTTTTTATCATCATTCATATTTTCAAATGGTTGATTTATTTGAAAAGTTCTGTATCGAGCGTGATCTGTATTTTTCGGGAGTTGATTTGGAATCATAGAATTTTCAAAAATTCTATTTACATATTTTGAATTATCAAAAACATCATCTGTATATTTAAATCCAATATTATCAAACATATCTCTTAAGACTTTAAAATTATTTGGAAACATATCTTCGTATTTAAGACATAAAACATCTTTTCTTGGACTCACAATATATTTGGAAAACTTTTTGATTACTGAAATATAAGTATCCAAACTATGAACTGTATTATTATTGTTATGATTAAATCTCTTATTTAATGAAGAGAAAACATATAATGGATTTCTTACAATAAATATTTTAATATAATCTGAATATGAATGATGATTAAAATAATGGTCTGATAAATGGGGGTTTTTACAAACAATAAAATCTTTATCTGTGTTTACATATATACCATGTGTTTCATTAATAATTTCTTCCACATTATCACAATGACCGATAATAGATTTTAAGATAGATGTTCCGCAATGTGGAAATCCAAATATAATAATTTTTTGTGTCATATATACTATTAAATATTTTTATCTATTTACATAACCGAAACGTTTCTTAAATGATTGAATATTTTCGCGTCTAGATGTGCTGGGTCCCCAGAGTATCCATCGAGATAATGCTCCTGCACTTTCAGGATTTTTCCAATTTTCATTTTTACGATGTCTATCTAAATATCTTTTTCTTTGTTCTTTATCTTTTGTTTTGGTATAATCATCCATTCCCGCGGAGCCGAAGTGAATTGTTTTTTTAGTTCCATTATGTCTTGTAAAAACGGCTTTTAGTTTTTTACCTTCTCTGTCTGATTTTGTGATGGATACATAAGGCATTTTTGAGTTTATATACTAAAATAAAAAAATATATCTTAATAAAAAATGCCTTTATTATTTCATGGAAATTGTTTAGAAGAAATGAAATGTTTGGATGATGCATCAGTTGATTTAATATTCTGTGATTTACCATACGGACAAACATCATGTAAATGGGATTGTAAGATTGATTTAACTTTATTTTGGGAACAAATAATGAGAATTAAGAAATTACATACTCCCATATTTTTTACAACAACAACGAAGTTTGGAGTTGATTTAATTACATCAGCACCGAAAAAATGTTTTTTTAGATATGATTTAGTATGGGTGAAGTCTGCTCCCGCTGGGTTTTTATCGGCTAAAAAGATGCCGATGAGAAAACATGAAATGATATATGTATTTTATGAGAAACTCCCATTATATGATATATCATCTCATAAACATAAATTTATTAAAGAAGTTCCAACAAAACGTGCTGGTAAAGATAATGTGGATAATAAAGGTATGATTAAAAATAGAAGTAAAAGTGGAATGGAAACACAAAGTCAATACAATCCACCATTACCAGTATCGGTTGTTAAAGAACCTGAACCTGAACCTGAAAGAAAAGTAAAATCTAAAAATAGTAATAAAGGTGGATTATATAATAAAATTCCAAGATTAGAAGATATAAAATACAAACCACCATTACCTGTTTCGGTTATTAAAGAAGGCGGTGAATATAATCATATATATGGTGAAATTAAAGATATGGATTATCAACATTTAAAAGGTAAAATGGGAAATCCAGTTTACAAACCACCATTACCTGTTTCGGTTGTTAAACAACCTGAACCTGAAAGCAACCATAAAACTATATATGGAGATATGAATATACCACATCATTTAGCAGATGATGGAATTAATAGAAGCAGATATGAACCACCATTACCAAATACTATGTTAGAAATAAAATCAACTCGTGGGAAACATTCAACAGAGAAACCAGTTGCTTTAATGAAATGGATATTAAAATATTACAGTAAGGAAGGAGATGTTGTTCTTGATCCAACCATGGGTTCGGGATCGACGGGAGTTGCGTGTGCTGAAATGAATAGAGAATTTATTGGGATTGAAATGGATCCTGAAATATTTGAAGGTGCGTGTGATCGTTTAGAATAAAATATAAGATACAATATAAATGATTCCCAAATGTATTCATCAAATTTGGATTGGAGATCAAACAGTTAGACCACATTCATGTATGGAAACGATTAAAAGAGACAATCCTGAATGGGAATATAAATTATGGACTGAAAAAGAATTAAAAACATTAAAAATATCTAAACGATTAGAATTAAAAATTAAATCATGTAAACAGATATGTGGGAAGGCTGATATATATCGTTATTTAATTTTGAAACAACATGGTGGAGTATATATAGATGCGGATACATTATCCATTGAACCATTAGAAGATTTCTTTTTGAATAATGCTGGATTGGCGTTTGAAAATGAAAGAACTCGTGGAGAATTACTAGCAATTGGTTTTATGGCTTTTCCAGCCAATCATCCATTAATGGATTTATTATTACAACATATTGAAAATAATCCCATCACGGGACCTGCATGGCAAGTAACTGGTAATTTATTAGTTACCAATTTAGTGAGACAAAATCAAGATAATTTTAGATTGGCGATATTTCCATCATATTATTTTTATCCGGAACATCATACAAAAGATAAATATAACGGACATGGAAAAGTATATTTAACTCAATTATGGGGATCAACATATGATAAATATAAAAATAATTTAAATGGAGCGAAACCCCAAGGATTTTTATTAGAACCAGAAACAAGTATAGATATTCATATTCCTGAAGATATATCTAATTCAAAAATGAAAGATGTTTTACTGGGAATAAAAGAGATGACTGGTCATTACAATATTAATATTCATACAAAAAAAGATATAAAACATTTTATTTCATTAACAAGATTTTGTAAACATATTGATGATTGAGTTTATTAAAGTTTTTTTTTATATCTTTTATTATTAATGAGTGAAACAATTTCTATTTGTCTTCCCGTATATAAAAGAAATGAATTTTTACATTTATTTATTGGAAATTGTAAATACCAATCATACGATCATAATTTAATAACAGTATGTATTGATGAATGTCAATCAGATACTCCTTTTATTCCAAATTTAAATTATGTAAAACAGATATTGCATCCCATGAAAGTGGAATACAAAGTATACAAGGAGCGTTCAGGTATCGGTCAAAAAAGAAATAGATTAGTAAAAAATGCCAAAACTAAATACATTCAATTTTTTGATTCAGATGATTTATATTTCCCTGAAGCGATTGAATATAATATTAAATTATTAAAAGAAAAAAAGGTAAAATGTGTGGGAAGTGATAAAATGCTTTTTTCATACACAGATGATAAGTTTAAAATTAATTCCATCAATTGTGGAGATAAGATATCATTAATCCATGAAGCAACATTATTTTTTGAAAGGAAATGGTTCATGTCTTCCAATAAATTTACTAAAAATTCAGTTGGAGAAGGTAAACGGTTATTCGAAGGACAAACAGAAAAAACAGTTGCTATATCAGATTGTAAGAGAATAATGATATGTCTTTGTCATAAAGGGAATACTGTAAATAAAGATAGATTTAAAGTGGAAAGCAACGACCAGTATTTGAATGGCAAGTTTCTGGAACATTTAAAAGTGGTATGTCCCCATTTGTTCGGTTAATTATTTAAATAATATTATTTTATATATATATATATATAATGGAAGGATATACAGAAGAACAATTACAGAATATTTTGAGACAATACAAAAAGGGTTTAGAATATCAGAGACATGTTTATCATACAAAAAAGAAAAAAAATCCAATTGATATTGAAAAGAATCGAACACGAGCCAAGAAATATTATCACGACAATAAAGATAAAAAAAACAATTATTATGAAGATAATAAATTTCATATTAATTGTCTTCAATCATATAGATATTATAAAATTAAAGATAGATTAGAAGAATTCAAAGAGAAACATACTGATAAATATAATCATTTATTGGAAGTTGGATATATTAAAGACTCATAATTTATTTTTTTTATTACCTTCAGCCAATATTTCTTGTAAAATATTAAAAGATACATTTCTTTGTTTTTGAATTTTGAATATTACAGCCGAACCTTTATTTACTCTGGCATATTTACCTGATGGATCAAATATTCCCACAGATATAGAAGACATTTTAGTTGGTTTTCCAATTGTAAATTGAATATCATTACCTGTTCCAAAATAAAAATCATTTTGTGGATTTTCTTTTGTAACAATACCAACAATTGGCATGTTTGTGATATTACTATTACCACCAACAAAAAGACTATCTGGGATAATATCACTTCTTATAGTATAATATCCCCTGTTCATTGCTGTTGGGAAGTTTTGGGCGACTAAATCAAGAGATGTTGTTTTTACATTTATGGGTGGGAAATTTTGGTATGCTTCTGGTGCTGGGAAATCAGGGGGAGCCCCGTTAAAATTACCGCCAGCGTCATCATACAAATAAAGTGCGAAGGGACATGGTATATTATCAGTATAAAGAATACCTTTTCCATCATCATTAGTAACCCATGACTTTGTATCTGTGGCAACAATTTGTGAGTTAGTTGTTGGATATTTAAGAGCGGTTTGATTATTAGCATCAACTCTTGAAATTCTATTATTAGAAACACCATTAAATTGTTCGTAAGTGAAACCCATAGTTGCCCACAGTCCTTTATTCCAGTTTGCTTTATCGTATCCCATATCTTCTAAAAATATTCCAGATTTACTATCATATATTTCATATGGTTTCATATTAGTATTTGTTGGGATTATAAATTTCAGTCCTGCACTTCCATCTTGATGACCTGCCGAACCATTTACTGTAAATGTAACTGATTGTCCGCGATAAGGCATCAAAGCGGGACAAAATTCATTAATATCTTCTCTTGGATTAATTTTATAAACAATATTCGCCGCCTGATCATTTAAATCTTGTGTGTCATATAGATCGGCTGGTTTACCTGAACCGTCTCCTGTGCTGACATAATTGGCATAGTTTCCACCATTGGCGGAACGATTACCAAGATTTTCGGGTGTATGTAATTGTGAAAATAAAAAGTGTTCTCCATCCCACCTGATTTCTGGAGCATCGGCACCGACATATCTAGATGATATTAATGTAACTAATTTTGGAAATGAATCATTTTTTAAAGACAATTGACTTCCATTCCTTGCTGGCGGCAAGGGATTAGTGGGAGTATTAGAGCCAGAGAAATATGGTAATGGGTAAAAAGCAGTTGTGAATTGATCTCCATAATAATTTGGAAATGTATCTGTCCCATTATATAAAGCAATAGCATTTGTCGTGGGTGCTGTGAAGTGTAAATCAAAACCAACTTTTCTGTATGGTTCAATAAATGTAAAACCATTATCAAACCATCCAGAAGGCATTTTAAAAAGAGTTCCCCCTTGACCGTCACTTTGTTGTGGATATATAGCGACAAATTTTTTTGTTTCTCCGTCTTGAGAAAGATTAAAAGGTCTAAAACAACCATATGAATGTTCAGTTGTGCTTGGATTTTCAAAAAATGTATCTTTATATTCCTGATGATACTGATAAAAAAACAAACGACTTATTCTTTTTTCAGGGGTAGCCCCATTAACAGCAGGAAGATAATTACTAGATCCCAAACCACTGCTATCTTTTCTCCATTGGGTTAACTGGGCATCAGTTGTGAGATTAACGACAACATCATTACCTGCCACCAATTGACCGATCATTGGTTTATCAAAATTAACTCTTTGAACCGTTCCACCACTTTCCAATGTCATTGATGTTATTTTCGTATCTGCCGTGAATGCTGGGATGGGGCTATTAAGAATGATTTGATAAAATTGTTCTGGATCCCATGTAGAACCATTCGTATATGATACTGTAATTTGGGTTGATCCAATGTTATAAGGACCGCCAACAATTTGTTCTGATTGTTGTGTGAATGGGATACTTGCTTCTGTTATTTCAAGTGTAGATCCATTATTGACTTGATTCATCATCATCCATCTTGTATTGTTGACATTAATATTTTCATTATTATAAGTATTTCCCACACCACCATAAGTGGGGGGTTTACCACTTGAGATTGGATCAAATGATTCCCATATTTCAGGATAAAGTGCTTGAGCATCTATGAAATCTTTAAAATATTTTAAATTTTCTTTAGTATATAATGTGTTTAGAACCAAAGGATATGTATCTAATCTTTCTGGAAGTTCTGCAACAGCGAACTGATAATAATCTCTTGTTTGACCGCCATTTAATCTATCAAAAGAAGTTGAATTTGAACCATCAATAAGATTTTGATTAATAAATTCCCCTGTTGAATACAATTCGGGTCTTTTAATAGCGATTGTGGCATAATTATTATACCATGTTGTTCCAGTTGATTTATCATATTCAGTTTTTGAGAATGCTAAACGATTGGCTGTGGGAAATGTTTTATATGTGGGAGTTTCAATAACTCTTGAAATTGGAAGATTGGGGCATGATAAATTAAATTCTTGTTCTCCTGTATCACTCAATGAAAATACGAGTTCGGTTGTTTTTTCAATTTGTTGTAATTGTCTTGTGAGTTCTCCTGCCACGAATTCAGCACTATTAAAACCAGGAGTTACTTCGAGAGTTTGTAATTCTTTATAATGATGAAATTTTTTATATTCAGGGGCGACAGTCCAATTATTAATGGGTGGTATGGCTCCGTCAGCACTTGAAATTGGACCGTCTTGAGTTTTACCTGCGACTGCTTGATAATCGGCAACAAACACGGTATATTTACTATTATCATTTATAAGTTTAACATTTTTTGAAAATGTTTCAAGAAACGTATCACCTTTAATAACAAAAGAAGAGTTTTCAACGGGAGATAAGTAACCATTGGAAGCATTATCAATATCACCCCATGCAAGATTAACTTGATCCCCACCCGTCCTTGGAAATTCTGGTCCTGTAAGGCTGCTGGGTGGTGGAGTTCCACTGATATTTGATTTTCTGTAAGCAATAAATTTTCTTGGAAGACCCACATAACCTGTAAGGTTCATATTTTTATAATAATTGAGAACAATATCAACTTTATTATCAAACATGTCTCTTTCTTCTGTTATTTGTTCATAATTTGATAATGTTTCTTGATTTGATGTTGGATCTGTTTCTGGATCATTTTTTTTTGTATAAGTGAATTCTTTTTTTACACCGAGTGATTTACCATCTAATTGAATAATTTTAGTATTACCTGCTCCCAGTTCAGAAATAAAAGAACTTTCAAGGGAAACTTTGTCGCCTGCTTGTAAATCAATTGTATCAGAAAGAGTAATTGTAAAATCGGCTGGATTTTCATCATTACCCGATAATGCTTCAACTGATCTTGATTGATTAACTTCAACAAGACTTTGTTCCACATATCCAATTGGCTGCGACATTTTTATTAATTAGTTTATATATTTAAAAATTTATATTTAATCTTAATATAAAAAAATGAGTGATTATGGTTCCCCTTCTCCTGCCCCTGCCCCCGAACCAAGTTCAGCCCCTGTAAAAAAGAAACGTCAAGGTGTCAAGATGACGGATAAACAAAAGGCTGATTTAAAAAAACATATGGAAAAGCATAAAAGTAAAATGACTGTTACAGAACAACGAAAACATCGCATGCAGATGATGGGACGCATGAGAAAAGGTATGAGTTTGGCGGCTGCTCATAAGGACATTACAAAGTCATCTAAATAATTATTTTTTAATTAATTGTTTTTTATCAATTTTGGCTGCTTTTCCGCCCATAACAGCGGAGTAAATTCTTGCGATTCCCCATTGATCGGCTGATGTAACTTGTTTTCTTACAGATTGTGGATTACTGTAAAATGCTCCCATGCCTTTTTTTTTAATTGTTTTTAAACCTGAAAGTTTATATCCTGTAAGTCTTGATATTTCAGCCATACTATGAGATTTATCTTTTTCAAACCCATATTTTTTATTAAATTTTTGTTTGTAAGTGAGAACCATTTATATGTTTACTATATTTTATTTTAAGAAATAAGAAATCATTTGTATCTTTTATTCCAAAGCGATGAAGAGCCAAACTACAAGTTAAAAACATCATAAAATCGGTTAGTTTTATTTTTTCACAGTTAATTGTTTGTTTTGTAATGATATCACAGAATTTTTTAAAAAACAATATTTGTGTTTGCATCGTTTGTCCGCGTTTAAATCCATCACGAATAAGATATTCTGTATAATATTTATTTAAGATATAAATATCATTTGTTTTCATTTTAAATTTAGCGATAAAAATATCATCATTGTAAATATATAATTTGTAATATTTTTTCATAATTAGTAAAAAAAAGATATAAATATATTTCAAATTTTAATTTGGTTTACTATATTTTTTCCAATCTTTCTCTTTTGATATAAGAGAAGGATGTGCTTCTTCATAACCCATTTTTGGAACAACTTGTTCGAAAGATAAATGTGGATGTTTTATAACAAAATCAGATAAATATCCATCTAAATGTTTAAATCTTCTTGTTTCTAAAAATGTTTTTAGATCTTTTACTGCTTTTTTTGAAAAATAAATTGCTTGGGAACCTGTGATTACATTATGTGGTGGTTTATTAGTTAATTTTCCACGGCGATATACAGACCAAACTATATCTTTTTTTAAATCAATATCTAATGGATTTTTAGTAAATCTAACATCATCTTCTAAATAATAAATATTATCATTTGGATATACATCAATAATTTTATCTTTTAATCCATGTGTTAAAACATTATATTTTGTTATTTTATTTGTATCACCAATTTTATATCCAGTAATAATATCGGCATCAATATTCCAATCTTTTTTTAAAACATTTTTTGTTTCTTTAGCCAAAGGTAAATTATCTTTGTAAGTTAAGATTAAAAACTTTATTTTTTTACTACTTGTTTTTATATTATAAATATTTTTTTTTAATTCTTTTTTTATTTCATCAATTAGTTTTTGATTAAATTTTTTTCCTTTTTTTTTTTTTTGATTTTCTTTACGTATAGCATTAATTATTTTTGTTTTATGTTTTCCCACACTTTCATTTTTTGGTAATGATAATATATTTTCCAATGATGTCATTATATATAAAATAGATAAAAAATACAAAATAAAAAAAATCTATTTCTAAAGGAGTTATACATGCATCGTTTCAAATTTAGACTATTTCTGGTTCAATTAGTTTTGTGAGAATTTCCAGTTCCTGTTTCAAATGTTTAATATATAGCCATAAATTTTCACCTTTTTGTAACTGTTTTAGTTTATCATTTTCTGCTTTTAATTTTTTAACTTTTTCTAAACATTTAATATACCCTTCATCTACACAGTCTAATTCAATTTCAAGGGTGTCAACGAACTGATCGATACTCATTACGTCCATGTTTATTTTTATTTGTTTGTATTTATGAGTTATTTACTGTTCGTTTTATATATATGTTTGTGTTTACTATCCAATCCAAAAGCAAGTTTCAAATTTTGTGAAAAAATGTTAAAGGTGGAAGGAGTTATTTGTTGATCGTTTTACAAAAAAAAATAGATTTCTAAAGGAGTTATACATACATCGTTTCAAATTTACAATTTATTTAATGGAAGGAGCCATTTGACCCATATAAATGCGTCCGCCAATACTCCAATTTTTATATTGTTTCAAATAAAGGACCAGTTCAGGGGGTGTTTTTTCGTGTTTACGGCTTTTAATATTTTTAACTGTATTTACAGGAGCCATTACACGGCGTTTTGGCTTCATGGAAATATTATTTCCAATGGCGGGAACAACCATGCTTCGTGTAATAGCCATGTTTATTTTTATTTGTTTGTATTTATGAGTTATTTGTTGTTCGTTTTATATATATGTTTGTGTTTACTATCCAATCCAAAAGCAAGTTT